>Ga0210036_1001849_pt1 | contig 23251 bp, 12 predicted proteins | sample CryGeymeta201515_FD_185469 | JGI IMG/M metagenome (GOLD analysis project Ga0210036, IMG submission 185469) | Groundwater microbial communities from Crystal Geyser aquifers in Utah, USA - Crystal Geyser metaG 2015-15 (SPAdes) (version 2) | ecosystem: Environmental > Aquatic > Deep subsurface >...
TTGTATAGTCATATCTTAAGTTGGGACCTCGGACCTCAAATTCCGACCGAGATAAATATTTAGCTTACTATTTTCAAAGTGGAGTACTAAAAGTTTCTATAATCAAACTTAACTCGAGGTCCATGGGCCTCATGTACTCTGTAGAAAAAAATACTAAATTCCTAGCACAGACCTCAGACCTCTTATAGAAACGAATAAATAATATATTGAAAAACAATAATTGTCGTAGTCTGAAATATTTATGTTAACTCAAACACTAATTTACTTATTTTTATATTTCAGCATACGGTGTTGGTTTGTTGTCCATATAATATATTAACTCAAACCCTAATATACTTATGTTTATATTTCAGCATACGGTGTTCGTTTGTTGTCCATATAATATATTAACTCAAACCCTAATATACTTATGTTTATATTTCAGCATACGGTGTTCGTTTGTTGTCCATATAATAATTTAAGGTCTGAGTTCACTCAAAAAAAAGAGTGGTTGGCGTACCCCCGCCAGGGGCCATTGATTATTATGTTGTTCACTCGCTCATCCACCCGGCAGCAGTGAACGTTAGTGTACTGTATCCTGAACTACAGTCTGGCCGTCAATCACCAGTCTGGCCCTCATCAGTGACAACGGTTGCGTGGTTTGAAGTTGAAGGGTCTAAGAAAGCAACCCGGAAGTCAGGATACGCTCGTCAAAATTCAATTTCAGTGGAATGCTGTCCGTTTCTACCTTCTTTGATGATGAAACTCCTTGCTTGCCTCTTATTTCTTGGACTCTCTACTAGTAGTAGCTAGCTACCGGTACTCTGCTCAATCCATCATTTCTACCATCACTTCCAACAAGTGATTCAAGAACAAAATAAAGCTAAGCTTATTGTTAAAAGAAAGGCCAACCTTTACCTACAGTTTACCGATCATACCTCTTTGGTCACTTTTTTTTTTCGATCAACAAATCTGCCAATAATAATAAAATGATGAACCTTTTCTCCCAGTCCGGTCCAGGTCTCAGCCCATCAACAAAGCCATCAGCAACATCCTCTACATCGAGAAAAAGATCCCGATCGTACCAAGGAACATTTGCTCCATCTGTAGTCATGGTTGCAGCAGCCGCGGTTATTTCGGTTGCTCTTTTGCCGTCGGCTGCTACTGGCTTTTCGCCCTTGATAATCTCCTCTCCAGCTACTACTAGTAGTGTGCATCGCCAGCATCAATGGCTGCTGCAGCAACAGCAGCAACATCAGCATCAACGACTACAGCCGTTCCATGATCTACGATTACACGCTAGTGCCAATATGGCAGCCCGACCAAGAAAATCTACCACTACAACAAGTGGTAACGTAGTGACCATGGTGAAACCTAAGCAAGCCATTTCGGCGGCCAAGAGAAAACAGGCGCTCCAGGCAATGCGGAGCAGCCAAAACAAGGTCGACAATGCTTTATCGGGCGTCGATGCACAGGTCTTGGAAATGTTGAGCGAACACTTTTTGTATCCGACAGAAAAGATGGCCGAGACGATGGAAGCCGCTGTTGTCAAGTCGCGACCCAAGGGACGTCCCGAGTATGTTCCCGGTGCTATGAATTACGAGACCATGTTGCGATTTCGCGAAAAGAAAGAATTCATGGACATTCTGGAACAGCGTGGTCGCAATAAGGCTTCTCGACAACACGCAGAATCGACTATGACACCTTACACGACAACAACAACAACAAACAATGGTGGTGGTGGTGATGGTAATGTCGAAGAGAAAGTCAGTGAAACGTCAAAGCCAACTTCGGTTAAGAAGGGCCTTAAGGGTGCCTCCTCGAAAGCCAGTAGTGGTATTTCGGAAGTTGCGTCGGCTCCCAAACGACGCAAGCGTGTCGTCAAGAGCTTGCCAAATCCTGACTCGAAGTTTCGCGAAAAACGCTTGAATGGGAAGAAGGTTTCCCATAGCAAACGTACCAAAGGTAGCAACTTGGAACTTCACAAGTATTATCGCACTGAGTTGCTGGATGCTGACGAAGAGTACTCGTTGGGTATGCAGGTGCAATTCATGGTCAAATGCGAACAAGTTCACGAAGGACTTGCGACCAGTCTGATGAGACTTCCGACAATCGTTGAATGGGCCGAAGCCTGCGGATTCGAAGAAGAAGATAAGACGTACATTCCACAAGAAGGCGACGAACAAATTCGACCCGCCGGTAGTGAAAATATGTTTGTAGAAACAGATCCCAACATGTTCGTAGGTACTGGATTGGCCCATACGGCAGGTCCGGGAAGGGGTCGTGGACGTGCCAAGAAGCCACCACCGACCTTTCTCAAAGACTTTTACGACGACAGTGAATTAAGAGCTCACAACAAACGTGTCAAGGAGAACAATGGTATGAAACGGATGAAAAGACGTGATCTCGAACCAATTAACCGAGGCACTGTTACAGATTTTGTGGAAATGATGATGACGGCACGCGAAGCCAAACAGCGTATGGTTCAGTGCAACATGAGATTAGTCGTCAGCATTGCCCGAAAATATTCCAATGTTGGTGTCAATCTTCAGGATTTGGTCCAAGAAGGAAGTTTGGGCCTTTCGCGAGCTGCTGAAAAGTTCCAACCTGCCAAGGGATTTAAGTTTTCAACCTATGCCTCCTGGTAAGTCATGTCTTGGTGATGATTGCTGTTGCTGCGTGTTCTCTTTGTTAACCAATGATATAATAATACTATGGTTTCTAACATATTTGGTCCCCGTCATCTCCTACCCCGCAGGTGGATCCAGCAAGCAGTTTTTCGCTCCATTGCATACCACTCCCGAACAATTCGCTTGCCGGTTCATATCCATAATCTTCTGAACCGAGTTCGAAAAGTTCGAAATACTCTCCAAGGCGAGTTGGGTCGCCCTCCCACTAATGATGAAATGGCCGAAAGCCTAGAAATGCCCTTGGAAAAGTATAACAAGATGCTTCGTCTGACAAGGCGGTCTATTTCTCTCGAGCTACCCAAGTACCAGAGCAACCCGAAGGATCTGGGTCACGAAAGTGAAGACGTGCTCGGAGATACCCTTTCTACGAGCAATGTTTTAGACGAAAACAGTCCTGAAACGCGTGTCGATCGTGGACTGTTTCACCAGGATTTGAGCGATATGCTGGACATTCTAGATGAAGACGAGCGGCGAGTGATTTGCGCTCGCTACGGATTGGCCGATGGGCTAACGCGTACCGTTTCATCGGTTGCTGCTCAAATGAAGGAGTCCAAGGCGTGGGTTCGCTCACAAGAGTGCCGAGCCCTGCGCAAACTGCGCCGTCCTTGGTATGAAAAGAAGCTGAAGGAGCATCAAGATGCTCTTACCCAATAGTCTCAGCACACACAAAAATATTACAGCATGTTCTAACTAGACCAATTCCTTACGTAATATGCATTTAATAGTAGAGCCTAACAAACCAACTTCATGACGTAGCTGACTTTTCTGCACGGTCAAACCTCGCGGCCTCGACAGAGATACGATATTCCATGCTTTCCCTCTAGTAGGGTATCCTATTGGACTGGGGACAGTCTGGCCTACTGTACGTCGAAACAAGTTTCATTTCATTCTTTCATTCCATCATTGCGTAAAACATCTGAGATTTGCATCCTGTTATTATTATTAACCTTTTCTAGCTCTCGAGGGCAAAACCATTCTGCTCCACTTTCCAACATGAGCGACAAAGACTCCAGTAGCAGTGGCTTGACCTTCGTGAAGCTCGTGAGCGCCGAGGGAAGTGAGTTTTATATTGATCGTAGTGTGGCATGTGCGGCCTCGAAAACGATTCGGACGATGCTTGAGGGCGGATTTCGTGAAGCAACAGATAATGTCATCCACTTTCCAGAAATAAGTAATTACATCCTCGAGAAAGTTTTACAGTACCTGTACTATCAAGTGAAATATTCGAATTCAACAGGACGAATTCCTGAATTCCCGATTGAGCCCGAGATTGCTCTGGAACTGCTGATTGCAGCGAAATACCTTGATGCATAAGTGGGAACTTTTGGCAGACATCTCTCAAGCTGCAGAGGCGTAACGATACTTAGTTCTATAGAAAATATGCAATTTTTGAGGACGCGTTGACAAGCTCGTAGCGTGGCACTAAACTGAATTAATCAGGTTTCATATTCACAAGTCTCCGCCTCAATTTCCTTTTTTTTTTGGTAATTTTAAAAATGGATGTAGATTCCTGTCTTTGTCGATTGAAAGAATGAGACGGAACAAGCTGATGGCCATCGGCTGGCTGGAGCAAGCTTCCGGAAGCGTAATCCTCAGCTTCTATCAGGGCTGCGCCGAAGGAGCCAATGCTATAGTTCAAGGCCATGAGACATGTGTTCTCCCGTTTCCATTTCAAAAACCTTTCTGATTCAATGGCATCTTTGCCCAGCTTCGCGTCTGTTCGAGTTAGTTTTTACCGTCAACACGTTGGATAAATAACTACATGAAAACTAAGTGTCATGTCTACCCGGATCCTCTGGTAGTGATACATCAGCTGAATGCCATAAAAACAGAAGGCCTTCCTCTGGCTCTCTGAAAGTATGCAATAGAATAGTTCGGGCTACCGCCGCCAAGACAAAATACAAGATTACCACCATTAGAATTGCTTGCTAACCGAACAAAGAGGGCTTTAACATCGAAGATTCCTTTCTGCACAACCAAGAGCTGCACTTAGGGCGAGACAACGTTGACTGCTACAAAACATTGGACGACATTTCTTGCAGTGCAGAAGTCATCATTTCTCGGTAAAGCTTCGTGTTGGCATCTTTCGGAGACGCAATACCGTGGTTGCTGTAAAACCACGGAGACTGCAGCAGCAGTTTGGCTGGCATCCTCTTGGTCGGTGAAAGCTGCAAACAACTTGTGAGAATTTCTCGCAGTCCCGATTCTGTTTCTTTGGGAATCAATTGGTTTGTGGTCATTTCTTCTACAGTCACGAGCAATTCAACTATACTATTGACACTGTCCCACGGAGCTTGGCCAGTGACCAATTGTAGGACTACCAGTCCTAAACTCCAAACATCACTGGATCTACCGTAGGGTTGAGCACGGAGTCGTTCTGGTGCCATGAACAGAGTCGTTCCTATGACGGTCTTGTGTTGAAACGAAGCTTCGTTGGTGGTTTCTATCATAGCCTCCGTGATTGAGGCGATACCAAAATCGCACAATTTGACGCAGCCCTGAGAATTGACCAAACAATTTTCTGTTTTGATATCCCTGTGCAAAATGCGATGGGGTTTGTGGTTGTGCAAATACGACAGTCCATGCAGCAGCTGATAGGACATACTCGCTACTATGCTGGAAGAGAATCCTTTATAGTTCCGCTTCCGTAAGGCGTGTTCTAGACTATTTTGATCCATATATTCTAGTACGATCGTCACTGTCTCACTATTGAGAAAGGCACCGTGAAATTGAACCAAGCAGGGATTGTCTAGGTGACAAAGGGACCTTAGTTCTTGTATTAGCATTTGACGTTTTTGTTGTGTGGTACTTCCAATGATCAGTGGATACTGCTTAATGGCCACGTTTTGTTGGGACTTGGAGGAAGATGTCGCTGTTGTGGATGTTTTCGTTTCCTGATTGTTGATGTTGTGAGAGGATTCATTGGTCTCCCAAACGGCACGGTGTACCTTATTAAAGGCACCCTGACCAATGGTTTCTTCCAATACAAGACTGGTTGCGTGTAATTTTCCTCGAGTAATGGTTTGACCTTCCAATCTCAGATAATCTCTTCCAATGGTGACACCATCATGCCGATAAGTGGTATCGCCAATCGAGAAATCATTTTGGTCTGCCATGATAGTCGTCTTGCCGTGGTTCTCTACGTCACAGCTGTTGTCACTAGTGCTGTTATTGTTTGCATCATGGTTGTTGTTTACGATATGGATATCAAGAGGAATGACAAAGGATGGCCTCTTCATTATTGATTTTGCTTGGATTGATTGATTGGTGAGGGATGTTTTGTGAGATTGTCTAATCACTCACTCTATGAGAAACAGTGCGCCATAATTTTTATCAAACGACTTTTTTCATTCGCGTCAAACAGCAACTGTAAGTTTTTCAGTACTCATGAGCGCAAACCCTACTGCACCATCTGCTAAGCAGCAATTAAGGAGAAACCAACACAACTCGAAATAAATCAATTGACTCAAATTATTTTCTTGTCGTGCATGAACCTACTCCACTCCAACTCGTGCTAACGAAGTTACCAACCTCCACGAACAAACAGGATGGAGCAACAAGACAAGACAGGAAGGTCCTCCTCTTCGTCCGCTACGCCCAAACCATTCAGCGAAGTAGATCGGTATAAATACGATCTAGAACAAGCCAACGAAATGAGAAGAAGACGCAACTTCAACACTCCAGCAGCTTCATCGTCCGGGGTAATTACCAAAGACAGTGCCGAAGCTGTGGCACTAGGATTGCGTGGTCTGGACGAAGCTGATGGCTTACGGGAGCAGGGACGATCACAGGCGGCTCTGGAGTTGTATCAATCTGCCATTGAAGTTTTGATACGCATCCTGCAAGGAGGAGATAGAATCAATCAGCTTCCCTACGACAAGGAAGCTCTTTCGGAACGAGTGAGGATGGCGCTATCGGATGCCGAACAATTAAAGGAATCAATACGACAACAGCAGATCCAATCTACAGGGGAAACATCGTCTTCTGCGAGTGCCAGCAGTAGTCCGCTCCAAAAGACTTGCTTTACCAAAATTTCCCAATACTTGGCTTCCATAGGAAACAACAACAACAATTCTGCAGCCACCACTACTGCTGCTTCTCCGAATCATCCAGTGAATAAAACAAATCTATCTGCATCCCAGAGACAACTTCGCCCAAATGCTGTGAGCACAACTCGTAGGGTTGCCAGTGATCGATCCGCTGCCACGCATCAACAATTTTCCAAACCATCCCCTGCATCTCCATCGTCCCAATCTACAAATCCTTCATCACTGCAATTACTGGCAAACAAGGAAGCAGATGTATTACGAAAAACGGTTGTGGACGATATGTACGTTCCACCGAATCAACTGGAATCGACAACCTGGAAGGATATTGCTGGTTTGGCCGATGCAAAACAGGCACTGCAGGAAGCTGCGATTATGCCGCTGCTGCGACCGGATTTGTTTACCGGGCTCCGCAAACCCCAGAACATTTTGCTGTACGGGCCACCGGGAACCGGTAAGACGCTCTTGGTCAAAGCTGTTGCCTACGAAAGCAAGTGCAGCCTCTTTTTGTGCACAGCCAGTGCCATTACCAGCAAGTGGCACGGAGATTCTGAAAAGCTTGTGCGAGCACTGTTTCACGTAGCACAAGAATCGGCACCCAGTATTATTTTTATTGATGAAATTGATGCACTGCTGTCGACTCGTAAATCAGAAGGAGAACACGAAGCCAGTCGTCGATTCAAGACAGAGTTTATGGTACAAATGGATGGCATTCAACCCAAAGATAACGTCAACAATCAAAGCAATAGCGTTTTAATGATTGCTTGTACCAATTGTCCTTGGGACGTTGACTCGGCAGTGTTGCGGCGATTCTCAAGACGTATTTTCGTGCCATTGCCCGATAAGGAAGCGAGAAAGGCACTCGTAAAGCGTCTGTTGAAAAAGGCAGGAGAGCACTCGCTGAGCAAGACAGAAATTTCCGAGGTTGTTAAGCGAATGCGAGGATTCTCTGGATCGGATATTCAGTCCATTGCTTCCGAGGCGTCCTTTATGCCGCTACGATCGGTTGGAGGTCTCGATAAAATTCGCAGCATTCGAGCGAAAGATGTCCGGCCGATTTCAAAAGAAGACTTTGAAAAGGCAATCGGGCAAGCTACCAAGAGTGTAACAAAAGAAGAGCTTGCCAAGTATGAGGATTGGAAGAAAAAACAGTCTGCATCGTAATCAACATCTGACATTTAAAACACTAAATAATAATAACAATAATAATAGTGAAAGCTTCAAACGAAAAGAAATCATCTTAGATCACAGCAGCAAAACGTGCTCCCCTCTTCATAGTGCGACAAAGCATCATCTCTGTCATCGACACGGCTAAACTGCTTCAAAAGGAACTTGACGCGCAGATTCTTGGAGAAATTCGATTCCTTGTTGAGCTTCATGGAGCTAGGCTTTTCGTTGTTCAGTACGCAAAGACTAGAATCGAATGCCTGGGGTTGTGGGCTTTCAAAACGAGTGCCACAGCTTCGACATCCTCATCCCCGTCAGATATGACAAGTTTGTTTTTAAGATGGCAATCAGGATGATTTTGGAGAACTTCCCATTGACTATCAGGGTAGATTTCCCCGCCAGGGATGAATCGACGACCTTCGGGAGACTTGGCGAAAAAACTATTCGTTTTTTGAACTCCACCGAACCAATCGAAGGCATTGGCTTTGCCATCAACCATTTGCTCGATTTCCTTCTTCGGCTCCTCGTCATTCTGAGTGGGAGAATCGATTCCACTTCTTTCGGCGCCTGATCTTCTGCGCTCTAATCTCCAGATGTCTCGTGAGAGTTGTTTGTGCTCTCTTAGAACAGCTTTCATTGTTAAGAGTTGCTGCAAAGTTTCTTGGTTTGTAACCACCTTTGCAGTCTCGGGTGTTTTCAATCCATCATATTTTCTCCGCCAGGCCCTCACATGATCCAATTCTTGCTGAATATGAGTTATCTCATCTCTGCTCAAGTCGGGAAGCTCCTTGGTTGCGAGGTTTTTCAGCAGGAAATCGATATTACCTACTGGTTTATCAATTTTGTTGCCCCATAAATCGGATATATAGGTCAATACATCCAATGCCTCGTCTATCGACCCCGTGCCACTTGCTTCGCTACAACTTTCATCGTCGTCGGTGATCGAGGCAAAGGAAGACTCCACGATGTTGGTTTCCAAATTAGACAGAATCTTTTTCAACGATCTACGCTGCAGCTCTATCACATTCTCATTGTACATAGGGTTGGATTCATTCAGGGAAAGGACCAGGGCGTCAGCTGCGCCATTTGGAAGCATGCTCGACGCTTTGGATGGATCCTTCTCAAAAACAAATTCTCCGTTACCCTTGCCGTTGCTTAATTCCTCTGGACTGCCATTCTGTGGAATAAAGACAGACGCAATGCCATCCACAAAGAAATCTTCATCAGACATAAAGAGGTAAAAATAAATGTGTTGCTCAAGCTGATTCGGAAGGCCGAAGCCGGTGTTTGCGTTGCCGATTGACAAATTGGCGGGAACAAGACGGTCCAGGCTACCGCGAGCATCAATTCCTGTCTCCACAAAGAGCTCTCTTGTAGCTGCCAACCGGGATGCTGAGAGTAATTTGCTCCGGGATTGTCTATTATTGCTGGCATTATCCTTGCCAGAGTGTAAAAAGCCCGCTGTAACAAAATCACTACCGCAGAGGGCCCCCGCCGAAATGTGAAACGTAGTCTGATTGGCATGCTTTATCAAGAGAAGGCCATGCTCGTCGTGAACAACAAAGAAATGGCTGACGTAATTTCCATCATATATTTGTCGAGTAGACGACAGGGAGGGAATCTCTGCTGTTTCAACAAACCCCACTGAAGGAGACCGATCATTTTTACTATCTATCCCGTGATTCAATGTTTGCGCTTCCATCTGTTTTTGTTTCTGAGCTATGATCTGAGCCCTTTGCATCATGTAGAATTCCTCGATATCTAAAGACAATCCAGTGGCACCGTCAGCTCCGCGCTCGAACTTCTCACGTAGTTCTTGTACCGAGGAAGTAGATGGCTTGATCGCCAGATGATCCATGTCTGTTGGTACAGAACTGCTGCCACCACCACCTTTCTTATCATCGTGATCATCATCGTCGTTGTCGAAGGTGAGGTCCGTGGCTAGAATTTCTACTGATCCCGAATCGTTGCTCTTCGTCTGACTAAAATGTTGCTCGTTAGCTGTTTTTTCGTTACCGAACCTTTTGGACATCATGTCTTGATGGTACTGTGTACCGTCGTATTCTTCTTTTTTCTCTTCGTTGTCCGTGTCATTAGTTGCGGTCGGGATCTCGGTGATGTTGTTATCTTCCTGTTCCCAGATCGTGGAAAAATTCTCTTCTTCGTCTATTGTCTCAGACGCGATAGGACTACCATCGCGTTCCGGCGGATCAACCTGAACTGGACCATTGGGCCACGGATAATCGGCTTCGGGCTCCATGGTCGTTTTCTTGCTTTTCTTGCTTTCTCGTCGTTTGTAAATCGATTGTGAGCCGCAGTAAAAAGTCTGTACAGTACTCTAGCTAGTAGTAGACCAGCCAAAATTTCTCTGCAATAAAATAAATAAATTAAATGTGCTTCGTTTCCACGTTGCATCCGTTAGGCGTAGCTTGGCTCGCTGTCGGGAAGGATGGGATGCGCCGTTATTTAAAAGCAAAACGAGGATGCGAAAAGTAGTACTACTACCTAGTCTAGTAGTAGTGGTACTACAAGTAGACTACTGTACCACTCCAAGTGGTAGTAGCTAGACCGAGCGTACTACGTAGTACAAGGTACCAGGTAGCAAGTACCAAATAGGCCAGTACTAGAAAATAAGTGCACTATTATTAATTGCATGAGGACATTCAAACGTACTTTGTTTACCGTTGATAAAAAGATTGATCCCTGACCTTAATGTCTACTTACAAGCTCAAAACCTATTAGACGATGATTGATTTTTGAATGTACAAAATAATAATACGAGAAACTTTAATGGAGCAAGTCCGAAAATTTTAACACCTTGTTCATCAGCCTTGGCTATCTCTAAGAAATCTAAACCTACTAACCTGCAGGAATTGGGCACCATTTAAACGTTGCTATCTATCATAACCAAACAAGCTTGAATTTCTGTTGACTTTTGTGTGATTTTTGCCTGATTTTTTCATTCTGAAGGGAAATCTTTTTTTTTGGAGTTTGAGAACTCTCTGCTACTCTACGTGGGTTCGACTCGGAGTACGAAGCAATCAATCAACTATTCCAATACAATACAGTGCTAGATACAGTTTTTCCAAAATTCTTGCGTCCATGTTTGCTGCACTCTGAAGACCACAAAAAAGGTGTACGCTGGAATTCAGTACTCTACTCTTTCAGCAATTCTAGCTTTCTCATGATGGCGTCGTCGTCTCACCCGTTGGAGGAATGGGCACAAAGTCTTACTGGCCGGGATTGGGAGATATATTGGTCAGATGATGGCAAATGTCAAGACCAGCAGGAGATCGACCAGGGACAGGAGCAAAAAAATCCTGCAGCTGTAGAACAATCAACTGCTACCGGTGATGATTCTACAATACACTCTACTCGAGACTATTCCGCCACTACGATAGGAACAATTCAACCAGCGTCTGTCGCGGAAGAAGTAGAAGAGGAGGAGGAGGATGAAGAAGAAGATCCTGAGGACTGGTACGATGGCAGAGTGGAGGCCATTGCAAACGTAAGCCCTGGTGGTAAATATTCCTTTCACGTGCGCTTTGTCGGAGACGAACAACTCTATACCATGATACTGGAACCTCAGAATGTAAGGCCGAGCGCCAGAGCTTGGATCGCCCGTTCCAAAGCACTTTTGAGCGTTCCCACACTGCAACTTGCAGCTCCTCCGAATGCCGAGGGGCCCATCGATTTGAGGAAATGGGAGTCCATGCTCCCACCTGATACGAGCACGATAGATGACACAGGCCATCTATCGCAGCTCCAAGCCCAACATGTCAATGGTGATGTTTCTTGGTCCACTCCAACTGAAGAGAATCCATCAAGCGACACCTGCAATACACAACAACAACAACAGCAGCAGCAGCAGCAGCAAGCAGACAATCTACGACTGCACAATCCACCTACATCTTGCGAAATTCAGGACGTTAGAAGACTATCGACTGTACTGAAATCACAGCAATATCTTAGATCCAGACTGGCACCCAAGACAGAGCTTGACGACGGACTATCTTATGTACATGCTGATCATCTGATGGAATGTTTAAAGTTTCTCGACGAGGCGTGCCAATGGTATTTGGTCTGTTGGGATCTTCATAAGGCAATATTTTCTGCTCGTGCGCCGTCTATGGAAAAAGCAACCGCGAATACACCCAAAGTGGCAGAGGAGTATGCCATTCAAGCAGGCTTACAAGAAGGACGACGAGTCATTACCAACCTGCTGTGGATAGATGCATCCGTCGCTGGATCAAAAAAGAAGAGGCATGCAGAAAAGAGTCCGAGCGGGGTGCGAAAAACCAAAAGGCGGCGGAAGAGCAAGTCACTTGCGGACTACATCAAAGAGAGCGAGAGAGGGGCGCAACCGCCTAACCCGGCGGAAGACGACTTTTTGTCGTCGAATGCGGTTTGCACCTTCGTCGAGCAACTAAAATCCAGTGACACGAGATGGTACATGGGGTATTTCGGAAAGATGCTGCAGAGCCTTTCTTTGAACATCGTGGCACCGTACCTCGTATGGAAGCATGATGTTGAGATCATACTAGGGGACCGTCCCGAGAGTGACGGTGAATGCTACCATAGCGATGGGGCCACGAGCGACGAAGATAGTGATGGGGAAGGCGAACAATCAGAAAGTATAATATCCGAACAATCTGCAAAGGGAAAACGCTATTACAGCTTCGATGAGATACAAGCATACGACCTGGCTACGAAAACAAATACTGTCCTCCGGACGCTCGAACTTTCCACGTGGCAGGATCGCCTTCGTCAAAAACTCTCTGTGATTGAAAAGTTTGAAGACTCCTGCTGGTCATTGATAGCCCAGCTCTACAGCAAACCAGATAACGTTGCATGCGACAAGGAGCAAGACAAGATATATGTCAGCTTGGAGCAACTCCGCAGTGCTGCAAACTCTGGGAGAGGCGAGGTTCACAACATCAATCCACTCGGTCGCTCATCTTCAGTCCTGACTCGAAAAGTCTTGGAGGATGCCGTAACTATTCGGGTATGGTATCTAGATCTACTAAGGGTGGAATCTTCCAAAGAGAGGCTTGTATTTATTGACAAGATGGCAACGAGAGCCTCAGAGTTGCCCCGCTTGCCCCAGTCAGACTATTCCAAAACACTAGATGAACTCTTCAACGAAGCTGTTGCGCGGCTCCGAAAGATATCACAGGGATATTTTGACCATTTGACGAAATTCAACAAATATCGAAGTATCCTTCTTTCAAGGTCAATTCCAGACGACGACGAGGTGGACGGAATAAATTTCATGATCTCTGATGGGGTTGTTCGCTCGCTGCGAGAACTGGGGGGCATTCAAGTATTGTCCATTGCCGAGGAAATGCTTTCAGTGAGATTGGACATCTTGCAATGGATATCAAAGGCGCGTGATCTCCTCCTTGCTAAAGAATCTATTCCTTTCAAGGAGATGGCGGAATTGAAGGAAGCTGTCGATGCCATCCTTGATGGAAGATCAGAGACTCGAACAAAAATGATTGCCTCAATTGAGGCCAACGACAAGGTCAACAGCGAAGTCCGGATGTTTGCCGGAAATGATGTGGCCGCTTTGTGTGGGTCTTTGGTTTCTTTGATCAACTCAAAGTACACAATAACTTGCAACTGGAAGGAACGTGCAACCTCTATAATTGCAGCCATCAAACAGCACAATGGTCAGAATTCGACAACACAGAAGCCACCGCCAATGGTAGACTTCAAGCGCATTGAAGGACTGCTTGCAGAATATAAGAATTTGGGTATTTTTCTCCCCGAAGATCGCCGCTTTTTAGAAGACGTGCATGCTGCAGCTAGCAAATGGTCGATGGAGCTGAACGATTCCTTACTTGACAATACAAAGTCTTTGCAAGAATTACTGGCATGCTTGCAAAACTCGAAAGTCAACAGACCAAAAGGAATCATTGTTGATCCTGCCCGACACGTTGTCGACCTTTCGGTGGAGCTGCTGCTTTGGCACAACCAGATTTCAGAGGCAAAGAATGCAGTTTGCAGCAGAACTGATCGACCTTTCTCGGACGTATCGAAATCGCTTTACCCTTTAATAGTCGAGGGCTCAGAGATCTTGGAACAATTTGGAATTAAGAGTGTGGCAACGACGTTCTCTATCAACCACGTTGTTGCCTTAGATCTCATGTTCAAAGGACTAGATTCTCGCCGACCAATGAAAGTCCTACCATGGGCAAAACTTCAGGCGAGTACAATTAGTCAAGCCCTGCTTAATCGCATAATGAGAGAAGATGAGGAACTAGGGTCTCCTCTCCTCCTCATGGCTCACATCTTATGGCAAGCATCGGTTTCCGATTTAACGCAAAAATACGAGAATAAGAAAGGAGCCAAGAATGCAATCACACTCGAAACAGCAGTTGAGTTGTTACGAAAAAAGCCGATCGGGGAAGGTGCCGAGACATTGGGTCTGCACGCCACGGAATATGAAACAATTATGTCAGCGTTGGTATCGGAAGGTGAAAAGGTTGAGGCTGAGGCTCTTCGATTACTTTCGGTCTCTAAAGAATTATTCCGAGGCCCTTCCAAGCACCCTGACGCCATTCATAAGCACTTGATAAATCTGAAGGGTATTCTCGCTGCATTCAAAGTACCGCTGGGAACCAAAGGATCGGGACTGGTGCTGAAGAAGAACCTCGAACATCAGGTAGATCATCATGTCAAAGTAGTAGGATGGTTGGTGCGAACATTGCCATATCCCTTTCTGCATCAAGTCCACTTCGAGCTTGACCCGGAGAATAGGATGCCCTGGGATATCCTCCTCAATCTTCACGAGAGAAAACCGGGCGAACTTGAAAAAATGGGTGATTGTGCAGGCATAGCATTGCGCCTCGCTGATGTTTTCGAAGCTGCAAATGCATGGCAACAAGAAGTCTCAAAGGTGACGTTGCTTTCAAACAGAGGTGGAAAACGCCGAGGAGATGGAGAGGGCGACTGTGGCGGCCTTCAAATAGTAAATGTTGAAGAAGTGCATCGGCTTGCTGAAGACCCTGTCCTTAAGAAAGTCGCAATGCCTCGTGAAAGTGCTGTTACGCGTATCCTAGAGAGCGCCAAGACGTTTGAGACGCATTTATACAAATTTTTGGGGCAAGACTATGACGGGCTCAATCCAGATCTGGCCCCTTACCCAGACACAAACTCGTTGATCGGTAAATCGGGGGAGTTCCTACTGTACCGATTGACTGGAAGCCCTTTGTATGAAAAGTTACTGTTGGATATCGAACAGATTTCCGAGGTCGCTGATAACGTTCTAGCTGATACTCCGGGCAAGACAGCTTTTGAATGGATTCGACAAGCAGTCGCGTGGATCGAATCCCTTCGCGAATCAATTACCCGTAGAGCATGCTCAGGAGACTACCATAGGCTCGTTATTTCCGAGTCCAATGCCAGAAGCATTCTTGACACAGGGCGAAGTTTCTTTCTCGATATACCAGACGATCTTCGAAAGACGCTATCCATGCATCGAATTTATATTAGAGCACCAAAGTCTGCCGGCGACAAACTTAAGGTTTTTGTCAAAAAGAGAGGCGCTCACCATAGTGTAGGTGGAACAGCCGTACGCTGGTGTCCATTCCTTTTCGACAGTCTGAAAGAGGATATCTTGAGATTGGAAGTTTGGAAGGAGCAGCTTGCAAAGGTGGAAGCCGCCTTTGCCGAAAAATGCCTCGAAACTGAAACTGCGATGAACGTCGACGGAAAAAATGATGCAGACTGTGATAAGGCACTGCTGGGAGTCCATCAGCTGCTAGAGGAAGTGACGATTCTTGTCGAGGAAGCGGTTGAATTTTTAGTTGTCGCACCGCCGAAAGAAGCCTTTGAGACCTTGATGAACTTTCAAAGCCATTTGGTTGATCAGATCCAAAAGTACTTCGGAAGCCATTCTTATGAGCAAATTGTCACGCGAAGATTCGAGAACAGCCAAGAGGTTTTGACAGATAGGTACGATCTCCTCGATTCTTTGCTCTCGCGTTGCGGACTTGAGGAGGAAGACTTGGATGACTTCGGTGATATCGCAGTGGATGATTCAGATAATATCTACTTTCGTAATAAATGCCGCGGGGATCTGGATAAAGGATTACAGAAATCATTGCACCTGGTGGAGCTCGCACCCGTCGATGCACATTCGCCAGCGTTTACTCTGTGTTCGACAATAGCATGGGAAATCGAGCTGGAACTATTTACCCGTTATCAATTCAACGAGGACACTACCGTGATGTCTCCCGACTACGAGGAGAAATTGTGCAGAGTGAGATGCCTGTTTGAAGATTGTTCTAATCCAGAGCTATGTATCAAAATCCTTCTTGGAGAAGTAGAGGCATCAGAGCTTGTTTGTATGACAGAAGATGAACTTCTGGGTGAAGCAGAGACCGATTGTGTACAAGAAGAAGGTAATGAAAGGACGGATTCACCAGAAAAACCCGCGGGTCATCATGAGCGCTCCGGGATGATTACGGAGGAAGAATTGCTATCAGACCATGGTAGTAAGGTCGAGAGACATCCAGCAGAGTCGAATTGCCCAGCGGAAGCCAGTAGAGCCTCGTATATTGTCTCCAAGGAAGAATCAGAGAATGTAATACCGCTAAAAGAAGTAGCACCTCATCTCGCAGCAAATTCGGTCACAACAACGACCACTGCTCCAGTTGAAGAATCACCACAAAGTCCTGGGGTGTCGCCGTTGCGATCTTCTCCTCCGCCATCGGAAGTTCCATCAGCTCTAGCTCCAACTTTACGTCCAGATGCGCCCCCGTCGCTCGCGGCGTCTCTCGGGAAGCTTGGTTTCAGCAAGAAAGTGTCGTCCAAGTCGTCTCAACCTAAAGCTTCAAGGCGAACTGGGAAGTACCTTGTGAACTCCGAAGGAGCTGAATCGTTTTTTATTGCGGTTTCAAAACCGCTGTTGAGATTCAAAGCTCGATTTAATCTAGAAGATGAAAAGCACACCAGAATACATCATATTCTGCCAGAGAACATGAACGAGAAAGGGCGATTACGGCTGGAAGAATTTTCAAAGTTTCTCGCTGGAAAGTTGAAAGGTGGCAGGTGGGTCGCTCTCTCCATTCGCATGAGTGTTTCATCAGATGAGGATGCTAAAAAGCTCAAGAAGTATTACAAAGAATATGAGCCCACGAAGCGGATAGCCATGTTTGCCATTAGCGAACACGCAAAAATGTTCCTCGTCACACCAAAATTTCACAAAACGGCCGAAAAGATCCTCGGCGTATCATTCAGCGCCGAGAAAAGTACCTATGCTATTGTCCTGACTAGTAAAGACATGTGCTAAAAGCCAAAATAATCAATGCAACTTTTTCATCAACTAGAGGTAATTGTTCAGTTGGCAGCACCTGTAATCGTTTTCTCAAAAGGAGCTTTTGTAGTGCCGGTAGCATAACAGCGCCCAACGGAACCTTTTGCTGACTCTTTGTTACATGCACATGCTATAAATCGTTCAAGACCTGTGCTGCCAAAATAAAAATCAGGCGATTTGCCTCACAGGCGGGCGCTTCTCGGCTTCTGCCCTGGACCACTCGGCACAATATCAGTTAGGTAGTAATAGTGGCATGTGCAGAAGCCGAAAGAATACAGTTTTATCATTCTGATTCAATTGAAAGGGCACAGCAGAAACAACGAGGTTTCACCGTGCAATGTCCAACCACCTCGACCCAGTTGTGGCGGGCCATGCATGTTCCCACCTACAGTACTCTCTAGTACCACTACCTTACATATTTTTAAATGCCATTCAGGTCACACGTGCGGTAATTTTTATTTAAAGGCAGCAGATTTTCTTTCGTCGTCATCAATCATCATGTCTGTTCGCATCCATTTATTTTTCCGTCACCCACATCCCACATCCATCCCTCATCATCTCTCATCAGTGTTGTCGTTCTTTCTCTGTCTATTCCAACACATACTAAAAAGAATGTTTCTTTCTAGCAGCAGTCGAAACAAATGGGGAACACCAGAATTTTGGCAACGGATCTGCCCTGGTCTAACCATTACGGACAATGGCATCAGGCAGGTCAACGGCCCCAGGTCGACAGCTACCTCTGTTCCGACAGAAGTATTTGAGCAAAGGCGAAATGGTCTCATCGAGATTGGATTTGCCCAAATTGACGAAACACTGATGGAATCGCAAGCCATACAAAAGTTATTGCAAGGCATCAAAGATCTTCAACAAGAGAGTACCAAAGATTCGGCAGTGAAGTACCCTGCCTCGTTCATTCTTCTGTTTGACGAGACTTGGGAACTTGCAAGGACATCACGGGATATTCTGAAACAGTCTACTCACAAATCTAACGATTTCAACTACGATATTCTCGCATGGTACATTGAAGGAGGAGGGTTTAGTCCACACCGAGACCGACAACCGGAAAATGTTCCGGAGAGTTTTCACCCGGATGGTGAGGCCAAGTTTGTGACCCACTGGATTGCACTATCCGATGCTCAACCGGAAAACAGTTGCCTGTACGTCATTCCCAAATATCAGGATCCTGGGTATATCAAAGGCGACGATGGACCGGCTGCAGAAGATCCACTGCGCCGGGCTTTGTCGAACAAGACTGCCTTTCAACACATTCGAGCACTTCCCCGAAAGCCTGGCCAGTCGCTGATATTTACGCACCGCATCATTCACTGGGGTTCAGCCCGAAGCGAGGATTCGAAACTACCACCCAGGGTAGCTCTATCCTTCGTCTGCAGCGATTCTACGTACGAAAAGCCGTACATTGACCCCAAGTATTTTTCCAGCGACAAGAATCCTCCCTTTCGGATTCGCCTCCTGTTAGTCTGTGCCCAACTTTTGATTTATTATCAACGTTTTGATCTCCCCAAAGCGACTATCAAAGCCTGTTATGATTTCTGCAAAGAAAATGAAAACGAATTGGAGGAGACGTACCGACACAAAGTTTTCTTAGAGTTTGTCAAGGCAATGAAGGAAGCCAAAGGCGAAGCTGGGGATGAGAACGAGGTTACGGAAAAGCCAAAGAACGAGACAAAAGGCATTGATGATGAAGATGAAGATGCAGATGAAGACGAGGCTATGATGGAAGAGATGCTCAATGCAGAGGAGCAGGGCTATGGTGAATTTGAGGATGATTTCGACGATACGAATGATGACGACGACAAAGAAGAAAATTTTGCTACTGCCGAAGGGAGTGATGAAGACCCAGAAGATGAGGGGGTTTCGTTATTTGGAAGACCAGCAGGCAGCGACCCCAGTTCGAAGCGCAAAAAGCCAAATTCATAATTTGTCAATCGCTATTTATTTGTTGTAGTCTTTCTGTAAGACAACCAAGTACCCTCGGACATCCTTTCCCTGATTCTTTCGAATCGTACAAACCCTCTGTCCACAAATTTTAAGTCCAACTTCACCAGCGAGTCTTTCTATGTATGCAATCGAGTGAGCGAATCGAGCGCTTTCGTGCAGCACATAGTCAATCTCAGCAGGTGCTCCCTCTAGTAATTCGGTAGAAAACGCAAACAAGCCTTTCGGTGTCAGCGATTCAGATGCAGCTGCGAAAATATCCTTGAGATCTCCAATGTACACAAAGACATCACAAGCCAGGATCAAATCGAAATTTGCTTGACCCGTCAAGACACTCGAACAGTCCCCGACTACGGTTTTGTCGTAGCATCGTCGCGCTCTTGCCTGAGCCAGCATGTCTGGTGACAGATCAACGCCCGTAAAATGATCCACGCAGTCTCGGAAAGCTTTCCCGGAGAGTCCGGTACCACATCCCAAATCTGCTCCCTTGTCAGCCCACTTCTGGACGGTAGCGTTCGAAGTCTCCAGCTGCTGTCGAGTAACATGATTGACCAATTTTCGAATTTCTATGGGCGTGCTGTATTGGAGAGATTCGAGCAGCAGAGTATCAAATCGAGGCGCAAAGGAAGAGTAGAGACCGATGACGTACTCTTTTGGACATCTTTTCAGAGTGCTCGTATGAGTAGCACCTGTCGCCATGGTGGCAAGCCAAAATTGGGCGAGACATGAACTGCGATGCATGGGTGGGAATTTATTGTACGCTACCAGAAAATGGCATCTCGACCTGTCTCGATGCTTTTTGCGAAAGAAGACTCCTAATCGATATTCCTGGGTTGCCAAAAACACTTTTTGATTGTCGTGTAATGCATCGACGGCCCAAGACTCCTTTATTGTCTCACAAATTTGGGCATAAAGGCTTTCCTCTTGCGGTGATAGATCCCTCTGAATGGGGTGCTTAGGATTTGCGGGTCCCATTTCGCCCTTGATCCGTTGAGCCTCCTCTTGGCGTGGTTCGACGAGAAATCGAACGAGAAGCCCAGCTCGAGCCACGGCATGTTGTGGCAAGTTGGACAGCTCGATGGCCTTCGTCAGATTACTCATGCGCTTCGCAAAGCTAGGAGACGATAGCGACAAGGCTGCAAATCCATACGGCTTGGTGGGTGCCAATTCGGTAGCTCGCATCGACAGCTGCAAGGCCTCCTGCCTGTATTCTGTACTTGCAGCATTCTGAGAGGTAGATTTCGAAAGGCAGCTTTGCTCGTAAAGGAGTGATGCCAGCTGGGCTGTGACTTTGGCATTCTTGGGTCTGTCTTTAATGAAACACCTGAGGTTTTGGATGCGTGATGCTGCATCATCTTCGATCATGCTTCTTGTTTATCGGTCGGCAAGACAACAGACAACAACAAAAATGATGAAGTTAACGAGGAATTTCTGGTAAATATTTTGCAAATTGTATGTCTGGGAGGTGATTCTTAGAATGAGACGATGTGCGACCAGTTGAACTTTTGCCTCGAATAAACTTGCCTGGAGCTGTGGAAGATGTGCGATCAAAGTTATTAATGGATAGAGTTTTGTGACAACGTGAAAACCAACTTTTGTTTTGGCTTTTATGGATGAGCGAGTGCATAAACGTACTGTACAGTACTGCTACCTGCTACCGCCACAACAATTGCAAAGAATCAATAATTTCTTACTTGCAATGACAAGGATTAGAGTTCCTCTCACCTTGCTATTCATTGGAGCGGGAGCGACCATAATCTACTGGCGGACGAGCCAGGTTGATGCCTTTGTTTCTAACTACCAATCCAATGTCATTTCATGCCGCAAACGTTTGCCGATAAGCGATGCATTTCTTCCATTCATGTCAAATGAAGGCACCTTTCAATATTTGGGGAAGATCGAAAATCATCGCTTTGCAGCTCCATCGGATAGCGAGAAGGATCCAGACGCGGCAATCGAGAACGAAGATGATGATGATGACGACGACGACGACGACGTGATGGATTATTTCAAACTTGGACAACAACTAGCCAGGGAATTAAAAGAATCCGCAAATTTGGAAGAGGAATCAACAGAGAAGCACCTTTCGGTTGGGGTCAACCACGCGAAAGACAGTGATGAAGCAGAGCCTTTGCTGGAAGAAGCCCAAGCAATTTCCCTAGCAGCTGTACAATCTTTGGTAAACACTACCTCAGCTTTTTGCGAGACGAAGCAAGAGGAATTAAAAGCTGTGAAAACAGAAATACAGGTCTTGCAGGAAAAGCTCGTCAGTCTGCGAGAGCAAGAAGTCCGTCTCAAAAAGGAAGCGATTTCGGCTCTGGCTAAACAAGAGCACAGCATCGAACAAGAACAAGCTGTCATTGACTCATTTCGGAAGCTTTCTCTTCAAAACAAAAATAAAAATGTTTCATAGCTATCAATTGTACATGGCGCCTCGTCACCGCAAAGTACATGCACAAGTTTCCTTGCTCGTTTAGAAATGCATTGTTGCAAGCAGCGAGGAAATTTCATGTTTTGAACAATCTGAACGCTACCAAATAGACTTGTCGAATTCTGGGGTCTCGATACTGTACTGGAAAGGTACTGCTGTTTGGTATTTCTTTGATTTCGATTCGTTTTCCCTACCTGGTACCACCGTCAATAGCGACCTACTGTATAAAACGTTAATATTATTATATTATAATATTCCCTTGTACTCGCTCTACTACTAGAGTAATAGTTGTAGGAGGAGGACCAAAAAGTAGACGTACAATAATAATGGACTAATTCGTCTCCTTGTTGAACTACAGTATATAATAAGGAAACTCAACGGATTAGCCTATTCCACTGACAATACTACATCCAGAGCTCCCAATAGGTAAATTCACAAAACTACGATAATAACTCCCGGGAAAGATACTTGGGTCCCTTTTTCTATTACTAGAGTATTCCACTATCTTTTCATTGTGAGTCTGTTAACATATTACGGCCGACGAACCTTGGATGGAAATTTCACACATCGACCTAACTCTTCCTTAACAAAATAATAATAATAATAGTGACGTCATCGTATCGTCGTGACAGACGTCCGCCTCATTCATTCTCTTGGTTCATCAAACCTCAAGAGATTTTCTTGTTAAAACGAATTTGACAGACAAATGCATTCGATCTGACCTACTTCCCGCAAACTTATTACTGAATCAACTACATTGGTATACTAGAAATAGGTATTATGGCCAATTCAGACTTTATTAAAATGGCGGTGCTGCTTCTGGTAGTGGTAGCGATGGCAATTTTTGTGATTCGGGGCATGCCAGGTCGCTGGTATGATTCCGATGGAGATTTTCTGCAGACATTTCTGTCCAATGTTGGCAAACAGAACGACTCCGTGTGGGGCTTTGGTATGAAGGAAACTCTATCTCGTATTGTTACTGCGTGGTTGGAAAAAGGCTGCAGCGCTGTCATCTTATCGGGTCCAGACGAAAAAGGAGTGAAAGGACATCAAGTAATCGAGTTAGAGACTGGCCCAAGGGGACCTGGCAAAGTTGAGGGGATCCCCACGATCAAGGCCAAGTGGACACGTGCTACCGATCAGGAGCAAGCAAAGGCTATGGTCCGGCGCCGCCTCAAGCATGAAGCCATTACCTGCACAGACGAAACCTTTGCACAGTTCATGAAACACTTGGTACGGTGCCCTGTCGTAGACAAAAAAATGCTACCTAATGGTCAAATTACGTTTGACGGATATTTATCGCCCGTTCCAAGATGAAATCATGCATTCAGCGCCCACAGCTAGTAGTAGGTCTACTAGTAGCTATCACGACGTGTTGTTGCAACGCACTACTCAAGTACAGTACTACTACTACTAGTAGACTACTCCGAGTAGTCTAGCTAGCTTGTACTTCTAGCTAGTAGGAGTAGTAGTACTAGTACACAGTACGTGCACACAGCAATTTTCTTATTAAAAATAAGTACACACCGCAATTTTCTCAGAGCCAGCCGAAGGGAACGTGAGACAAGGAGACCCGAATCCGACGTCACCGGAATGACCCGAAATGCCCCATCCCGTCTCCCACTCAGAAACAGGAACACATCGGGAGAAATCGGATACG
>Ga0210036_1001858_pt1 | contig 23202 bp, 15 predicted proteins | sample CryGeymeta201515_FD_185469 | JGI IMG/M metagenome (GOLD analysis project Ga0210036, IMG submission 185469) | Groundwater microbial communities from Crystal Geyser aquifers in Utah, USA - Crystal Geyser metaG 2015-15 (SPAdes) (version 2) | ecosystem: Environmental > Aquatic > Deep subsurface >...
TGGCAGTTTGAGCGATCCACTCGCCAATGGACTTATGGATCGCTCATAATGTGGAACAGGTTCATTTTACCAAAACTAGGCTCACAATTTACCATAAAAATAATAAAATAATAATATTTACCCCTTAGTTTCATCTTCTTCACACCTTTTTATTATTGAATCTTCGGAGGAACATCCAAGGTTATTGTGCGAGTGCGAATCATCGTTTGTAGAAATAGTAATCGGAGCAGACAGAGACAGAGTATTACTGGTACCATTCTCCATGGATTTAGCAGCAGTGTTCGTAGTACCTTCCTGAGCTGATCTCAATTGCATTCTCTATTCCTCTACTCTAGTAGCTTGGATAAACAATGCTTCAGGAGGTAGACGGTGGGTCTATTACTATAGAAAGGCGGTGATCAAGCTGTCCAAAGGTCATTCTCCGTTAATAATATTCTCGTTGGCCACTGAGACCTGAGATGTACTACGTACGTAGTAAACTGGTAACACGTGCATCAAGAATAGCCAGACTTGTAGTCTGGTACACTGGTACTGGTACACTAATAGCCCTCTACCAGTACCAGTAATGGTAGACCACATTTTTCCATTAAGAGCTAGCACCAGTATTATTTGAAAGTAGTACAGATACGAGTGGTACTACTCTAGATCCTTCGTTTTGATCTGTCGGCAATTGATCCTAAAACCTAAAAGTAAAAGCGAAGCTTCTTTTGAAATCCGAGCTTCTCTTCTCATCTTGCTTCTTCCTCGAAACCACAAAATGGAAGCAGTTCACGAAGTTTTTTTAAAAACTATTCGCCAAAAGCCTACAAAAATCTAAAAGTAAGGGTCAACCATGTCTAATCATCCCTGTTGTCATCCTTACGACTCAGCCCTTTCCATGGCCCAAGCCATCAAGAACGGAACTGTTACAAGCCGACAACTTGTGGAGATGTACATCGAACGAATTGAACGATTGGATGGTACGATCAATGCAGTCATTGACAGAAAATTTAGTCGTGCCCGTCGTGCTGCTGATCACGCCGATGAACAGGTGCGTTTATCGCGACAAACAGGTGAAACCTTGGGTCCATTTCATGGTGTACCCATGACTATTAAAGAAGGTACCATGACACGAGGTTTTCGCATGACGGGTGGAGATCCCAAAGTATTCTTTCTTCCTAAATGGATCAGTAACGAAAATGCTCGACGTTTGATCGAAGATGGAGGTGCCGTTCTCATGGGGAAAACCAATCTACCCATAAACCAGTGCGATTGGGAATGTCACAATCCAATCTATGGACGAACGGGAAACCCGTATGATCCCAATAGGTCTCCGGGAGGTTCTTCGGGAGGGTCTGCAGCAGCTCTTGCGGCAGGTTTTACACCCATGGAACTCGGATCGGATATTGGTGGTAGTATCCGCATCCCCGCTGTTATGTGTGGTGTGGTAGGACACTGTCCAACTCGGGGTGTCTGTCCTACGTGGCTTGACATCCATTACGGATCGCGGTGGTGGTGCTGGTGTTGTCGTCCGAATGGTTGCTTCGATCGAATAGTCAAGAAAATTGGAAATCCCATTGTCTGGTTGGCAAGGATTGGTCCAATGGCACGAACCGTCGAGGATGTTACGGCTATGCTAACCGTATTGGGAGGAGACGTTGCGAAGAGCCTTCCTCGACCCCGAAAAGATAGCAGCCTACGAGACTACCGCATTGCCGTGTGGCGATCTCACGAGATTTGCCCTCCCGGACGAGAGGTAAACAGAGCCATGGACAAGGCGGTGACAGCTCTGATAGCTGCTGGTGTGACAGTGGATGACATTGAACTTCCGATGGATCCCGTGGAGACGTACAAAATCTATTTGCGCTACTTGAGTCGTTTCATGTGTATGCATACACCCTGGCGTCAAAGACGAAATGCTCGAAGAAAACGAGCGAGGGAAAGTTTTCCTTCGGATATTCGATCTCCATTTTGGGAGATGGATCATGCTGTGGTCCATGGTATTCCTATTGGCACTCGTGAAGCGTACGACGAAGCTGTCAATATTTGGGACGATTTTCTCAAGACGCAGTACGATGTCATTTTGTATCCCATATTTCCCTGCGAAGCTTGGCCCAATGCATCTGGTCCTCACGATATGCTATCAGATGCCAAATTACTGTCACGAAAGTTATTGGTTGATAACGAAGAGCGTTATTACGGAGATGCTTTGTTCTGGTCGCACTTGTCAGTGCTCTTGGGTTTACCGACCACGGCCTTTCCGGTAGGTTTTACAACAACGACGGACAAGTCGACGAAGAATGTTAACCTTCCTGTGGGTTTGCAAGTCATGGGTGCCACGGGGAACGACTTTATCGTCTTGGATGTGGCCGACAAGCTTATGAAGGCATTGGGGAATGACAAATTCCAACCACCACCTTCATTTGACGTTGTTGATGCTTGACTGGACTAATGTCTTCTGTCTTCAATCTATTTCGATTGGTTTCATTTCGTTGCGTTTGCCATTCATTTTTCAAACAACGGGAGCACAGAGACCTTGTGCCCAACTACTACTACTGATGATAGCAGCATTACAAAGGAATTGTCGACTCAAGGCTAACCACAGTTCAGCACCAAGTATGGGAAGAAAGATTAATGCTAGTCCTACCACAGTTCTTGTAGTATTCTTCTTCTTCATTTTGCTTTTGATCTTACTGTTGTTCTGCATTGAAAGGTTGTTGTTGTTTTTGACCTGCTGTCCTCGTACATTGGGATTGGAGTACCATATATAATTTTCCGGTAGACTTATTTCTTTCCAATCTGTGGCATTAAAGACAGTGCCATTGTTATTTTTATTGGCTGTTGTCCTAGCAGCAGCAGCAGCAGTAGTAGTACTTGTAGTAGTACTTGTAGTATTGTTGGCATTGAGATAAAAATTCTGTTGATCCTCAAGAACAGGATCATTATTATTATTATTATTATTTTCCCAATCTCGAAAGGACGATGGTGATTGCATTTGCAAGAACAAAGACAGTAACGCCAATAAAAGTGCCAAAACAATTCCCGTTACAATATCGGAAGTGCTGAGTGCATCTGCTGTGGTGCTGATGATTGGCGGTGGTGGTGGCGTTGCTGTAGAATGCATTATCGTCGTCGTCGTCGTCGTGCTATAGCCATCCTTTGCGTCATGAAGCAGTGATCCAGTAAACTGATCGACTGACGTAGTAGCATCAGCAGCATCGGCAGCAGTAGTTGCTGTTGTTGTCCTAACACGAGAAAAAGTAACTGGTCGATTGAAACCATTCTTACTATGGTAGTATTCTGCAGTTGTTGTTGTTATTATTGTTGTTCGTATTCTTACTTTTACTGGCACAACAAAGGAAGCAGCAGCACTGACAGTTACAGCATTCTTTGATATGATTCTCCTTCTTTCTTCTCCTATTAATAAAAGCAGAGAAAAGGCGATTGTAGACGACTTCATCTTGGCGCGGCGGTGGGTCGTTGATACATAGAGTAGTAGTAGGTACTAGTCAAGTGTGAAGAATGACAACATGCATTACGCGTACTACCGTTCTTTGTTTTACATCTGTGTCATGGCTAACGGTTCACAACAATTATAATTGTTAATGTCACTGGGTGTAACAAAATCAAACATATTGTGTCCGGGTGAACTCTGTTGAGAAAGAATGCTTGAGGTTATCAGTCAGTTTATCTATTTTTCTCTTGACTCCTTCTCGTCCTGTCCTCATCATCGAAGTACAGTAAAAAGTGCTACGGATGATGGACAGACTGATACTATTCGAATATCAGGAAGTTTAAACGATATCCACGCAAGGTGTTATTATTAAGTCTACTAGTAGTAGGTCTACTAGTAGAGTCTACTACTAGTATTATTTTTTATTATTTTTTGTTCCTCCTCCTTGTCTCTCCTTGGCAACCACCACCACCACCACCACCAGCAGCAGCAGATAATAACAACCACAAAACAGCACACATTCTCTATCTCTATTATTTTTTGATCCTTTTTGACAAGTAGAACAAGAGAGACAAAAACATTTGTAGAATTTCTCAATGACGATAATGATGATGAACCATCGTTTGTGGTCTCTATTGTTTGTGTTCATCAATCTCTTGATTGGTCTGACATTGGCTGAGGCATTTCCAGTAACAAGAACAGATTCGACGACTGGTACTACTACTAATAATAATGATGCCAATTCTGTTTTTAGTAATAATAATAAATTGTGGGATAATGTTCCACAGGGACCACCCGATGCTATATTAGGTATTGCACAAGCCTTTCGGGCCTGCCAGGATCCTAAAAAGGTAAATGTTTGCGTCGGAGCGTACCGTACGGCGGAGGGATTGCCTTGGGTGTTACCCAGCGTACGTATCGCAGAAGAACGAATGTTATTAAATAGGAATGAAAATAAAGAATATCTTCCCATCGAAGGAGATCAAGAATACGTCGAAAAGGCACTGACATTTGCCTACGGTATTGATGCTCCCTTGGATCGTATTGCTGGTGTCCAAACATTGAGTGGAACAGGAGCCTGTCGGGTTGGTGGAGAATTTCTGGCAGCATTTACACCCTTCCAAAAGATTATTTACATTCCAGATCCCAGTTGGGGAAATCATCACAAGATATTTAAAGAATGTGGATTGCAAACCGAAACATACCGATACTATGATCGATCGAAAAATGGTTTGGACTTTGAAGGCATGGTGGAAGATATTCGAAATGCACCAACAGGGTCCATTATTCTACTTCACGCATGTGCTCACAATCCTACTGGTTGTGATCCGACTCCTGATCAGTGGAAACAAATCTATCAAACCATATTGGATCGACAACATATTGCCTTTTTTGATTCTGCCTATCAAGGTTTTGCCTCCGGGGATTCAGAACAGGATGCCAGTGCCTTGCGCAATGCCGTCAAGGCTGGATTACCTGTTCTATTGGCTCAAAGCTTTGCCAAGAACTTTGGTTTGTACGGAGAACGAGCGGGAACACTGAGCGTGGTGGCAGGAAATGCCCAACAAAAAGATCTTATTTTGAGTCAACTCAAGTGCATTATTCGTCCCATGTACTCGTCACCTCCTCGTCATGGTAGCAGCATCGTCAAGACAGTATTGAACGATCCCGACCTTACATCTCAATATTATGACGAATGCGCCAGTATGGCCAAACGAATTTTGGATATGCGAACCAAATTGGTTACCAAACTACACGAGGTTGGTAGTCAACATGATTGGTCCCACGTGACACATCAGATTGGTATGTTTGCCTTTACGGGAATGTCACCCGAAATGTGCGATCAACTCACATCCGAGTACAGCATTTACTTGACCCGGGATGGACGTATTTCTATTGCCGGACTCAACGACAACAATCTCGAGTACGTGGCCAAGGCAGTCCATGCCGTTACCGATGGCAAGAGCATTACGTCTCCAACCAAAGAATAAAGATAATAGTTTTATCAAACTAAAAACTGGTATAGATATGCCAATCACGGCGGCTAGCAGCAATGCATATTAATTAGAAATGAGATCACAACATTGAGTTGCACGACACAACATGGCTACTCGAGTAGCTAAATAGCTACTCTACTGTACTAGCTTCTGCACTACGTGTACTCTGAAGATAGCTTAAGTAGTCTACTAAAAATGAAATAACAGTTTTTCCTTTCTATTCAAAACTAACGAATAAGACAGTGATTGATCAACAAAAAGAAGTGGCGTAAGATCCGATGAGACCAGCATTGCGATATGCGACACAGTTCTCATCTTCGGACTACCTATTTTTGATCTGGCGGCGATTTCAGATTGGAATAGTTCGGTGGTCCGCATGAACCAACACCCCCTCCTCTTCCACCTTGTTGTCGTTGTTGTTGCACTTGACCACTTTGGAACAATTCGAGTAATGACGCGAGTGTTGCTTCCTGGTGTTGATCCTGTTGATGAGTCTCGGGTTGTTGTTGCATTGGCATTACCGTTTGCTGTCGAATCCAACCTTGTTGTTGTTGTTGTTGTTGTTGCTGTTGTTGCTGTTGTTGCTGTTGTTGCTGTTGTTGCTGTTGTTGCTGCTGTTGCTGCTGTTGCTGCTGTTGCTGCTGTTGCTGTTGCGGCGGTATGTGGAATCGTTGTTGCTGTTGTACTTGACATTGCGGCGAAAAAAACGTTGATTGCTGCGAAGCCATGACTTGCGACATGAGCTGTTGCGCTGCGGAAGAATCGATGCTCTGGAGATTGGTAAGCTGCTGAGGATGTTGCTGTTGCTGCTGAGGCTGCAGGCCCCCTAGGATCGACAATATTTGAAGCGCTAGCTGAATGCCTGATTCCGTTCCATTTCCCTGCGCTAGTTGTTGAAGCACAACTGCTGGCTGTTGCAAGCTTATCGTAGGCTGAGCTGGAACCGCTACTGGTACTTGAGCTTGAGTAGACCGTTGTGACAGCTGTAGTTGTGATTGCACCAATGCTAGCTGGAATTGCTGTGGAGTGATTGCTAGGTCTTGAGGTAATGCCCGCTGCTGTCGCTGCTGCTGCTGCTGTTGATCAGCTGGAATCATTCGGATGTCTGGTGGCGGCACAGGCTGCGGTTGCGGTGGCCTTTGTGAGAGTGGATTGTCTAACTGTTGCGTGGTAGAATCTAAAAGTTGCTGAAATCGCTGGAGACTCGATGATAGCTCTTGCTGTGACTGCCGTTGTCGACGGAACGCTGCTGGTGGATGTGGCAGCAACAATGCCGCTTGCAATGCTGACGCGACCGCGCCTGTTTCACCAGCAAGCATGCTGGTCCCACCGAGTCCTGGACGCCGGTTGTTGGGTACTGTCGTCAACAAGAGTTTAATCGTTTCAATCATCTTCTTGACTTGATTGTTTTCCACTCTAATCTTTTCGTTCGCTCCAGTATACTCGTGGCATTGTTCAATGAGACTATCAATCTCAATGACCACCTTAGCGTGATTACGACGCCCCGTGATACGGTTCATTCGTCTCCGCCGTTCTTCTTTGCTTTCTTCGGGCGGTGGTTTCAGATCTGCGTTGGGATTGTACGTGTTCTTCTTGTGTCGTCGACGCATGAAATCTGAGCTGACCTTTGCTTTGATTGCTCCGGCAACCGCACAATTACCACCACCGCTGCTAGATTCTGGTCGGTCATGATCTTGATCCTGATTTTGTAGTTGACCTGCACCAGAAAATTCAAGTCCTAATGTTAAACTGTTTCCTTGCTCTCGGTCTTCATCGCCTCCACTTTGCTCGCCAGACAAAAGGTCTCCTTTCCTGAAACAATGCCGCTTCGAGCTACTACTCCCACAACGTGAACCAGAACGTGTCCCATAAGCTGCATTAGAGCCTGTACCAGTTCTAGATTCATTCGATCCTTGGCCCAATGAGCTCGTCTCTGTTGCAGTTACGTTGTCACCTATATCTGCTCGGACTGCCTGCTTGTCTTGGGCAGCCTCGGCAACCACAGCTGCTTCTCCCTGCTCTTGCAGGTACTGCTGCAAGACATTCTCGGCGAGTCTTGTGATACTGATTCTCCTGCCATCTCCAAAATAGACATCTTCGGCGGAGTAGGAGTTACTATCCTTGCTTTCATTAGACGCAACCTTTGGGACTGCCCGAGCAGCTACATTTTCAGTCGGAAGACTACTGTATCTGCCGCCACTACTATTGTTTCGTGCGTCTTCTAGTTGCAGTAGCATGCTTTGCTGCGCACGATTGCTTGCGTTCTCTTCCTCAGCATTACCTTCTAGAAATGCCGCCAATGGTCTTGAAGAATTTTGCTTGGACTGCCTCCGCGATTCACTGCTGGCTAGAGTATCGTAAAATCTAGCATTGGCACGGCGATTGTCTACTTCAGCATCGGTCTCAGCATTGTCGTCCTCGTCCCTATCCGACGGAGGCGACATGCTAAATTTGTGATTTGTGATGCTATTGGTTGACGTTACTACCAATAAGCTATTTGGAGTGGGATGTGATCTTGTGGCATCCTTCAGGCTTGAATTCTGCTCACGATTGATGTTGAAAACTGAAGACATGCGACTGACCTCTCTTTTTTACTGGTACCCGTACCATACAATTAATCTTTCAAAAACTGTTGAACTGGCAAGTCTTGCTGGTGAACCGATTGGCTTCTTTTGGGATTGATTTCTTCAATCGTGAGCCAAATATCGTCCAATCAAAATCAAATAATAAAAAATAATGCACGTTTACTTCCGCGGAGGCAGCTGAGAATTCTTTTTACTTCTGCGGAGACAGCTGTAAAGGACGTGGCAAACGATAACGCTGCAGAACAGGTTATTGCTGCTTTAGTTCCTATTGTCCAAGCAGTCCCATCCATTCAGGAAGACGTCCTTCCATTATTTTTTGGTCACAAGCAACATCCGAACTCCAACAAAAAGATTGATAGATTCAACACGAAACAACATCAGGTAAGAAACTCTCACTCATCATTCGTCGGAAATTTGAATCATACAAAGTACCCCATTGAAGCCATCACAGGATGCAAAACTATGCCACGAAAGAAAAGGGATGGCGCGAGTTCCCTTCATCCCCGAGTGCCCCATGCAAGAGCACTGACACACAAAACGATCCAGATAACAACATTTTTCTTCGCACCCTGGCTGAGCGTGCCATGGAACAATATGAAAAGTTAAACAGGCGCAGTAGCAATTTCAGTGGAGTTATTCCCCTGAATGCCCCAAATTGTCTGTCTGACGCTGCTTCTCCTGCCGCTGCAAAGAGACCTGGACTTCCGAAGCAAGCCGAAGAATCACGAGCAGGCGAGAAAGAAGCTGAGACAAGCAGCTCTTATAACATCTTAATGGATTTCAAAATGAACACAACCTTCCAGGAGCCCTCCAGTCAAAAGCGGCCCTCGGCGTCTGGGTCGAATGGATCACTTGGGACAAGCTCGGACACGTCCTCAACACTCTTAGCCAATAACTTTTCAAGAATGAGACTATTATCATCAGCTGCAAAATTAGTCTCAAATTCCTCCCAGATGTCGCTCGATACTTCTCCGAATAACCGCGACGGTAGTTCGGCATACTTGGCGGATGATTCCGGCAGTGATGCCACAGACAATGATACAAGCGCCAGTGCCTCCACTGTTGGTGCTACTGCTGCTGATAACAAAGCCACCGAGAGTACCGTTGACTACGCCGCAAGACGACGATGTTCAGACAAGGACGCTCGTATGGAACAAATGCGAAATAGGACTCAAAGACGATTCGCGCGGAGTGAGATCAAGTCGAAGCGAAAGGAGCTGAAGAAAACCAAGAAGTCTATTCGACGAGAGAATGGGCGACTCGAGCAACCTTTAAAGAAGGCGAAACATATTATCGACCATGACTATCGACAAAAACAAGAACACAAAAGTAGAAGGCAAGCGTTGGATAGCGATAAAGGCCAAAGAGTGCTGAAGAATGGCTTTGCATCCGCCACTGAGCAATTGACGGAATTATTGTCTGTAAATGGAATGATCCCGCAGCAGCAGCAGCAGCAGCAGCAGCAGCAGCAGCAGCATTCTCCAACTTCAACAAGTCAAGGAGCGCAGTCAGGAGCGGCCTTCTGCCCTACTCATGCGCAATCTCGTATGACAGATTCACTTTTACAGCAGCAGCTTTTGCAATTGCAGCAGGTGCTCCAGAGCTTACCTGCCGCTGCTGCTGCTGCTCAAGGCCCGCACCAAGCACTCACATTGGCTTCACTGCTACCCATGGTGTCATCATCACTTCTTGATCAAACACAACAGCAGCAGCATCTCCTACCTAAACAAGTAAAGCCAGTCAATCCGCCTGCAATAGGTCAAGATCAAGCAACACTGGCGCTTATACGAATGTATTTGCAGCAGCAGCAGCAGCAGCAGCAGCAGCAGCAGCAGCAGCAGCAGCAGCAGCAGCAGCCACTCCCGCCAACCAAGCCTCAAGGAATACCACAGTCAAAGAGCAGAGACCAAATACAGCTTAGCTCACTTCCGCAAACAAGTGCGTTTTCTTTGAACCGCAGTAGTAAAGTGCATAGGTCACCTGCTCCTGGACCTGCTCCCAATTTGAGCCTTTCTGACAGCGCCCCCAACGAAACGGCCAAGAACCAATGGATGCAATTGATAGGTACAAAGATGCAGCAACAGCAACAGCAACAGCAACAGCAACAATCTGCTGACTTGTTGGCCCTTCTACCAGTGCTACAATCTCACGCACCTGAGCAGACACTGCAAGAGCTGGCAGCAATCCAGCAACAGCAGCATGGGCAATCACCATCTCAAGGCAAAACTGAAGGATTGTTGCATCTCTTGCAGCGACAGCAGAGCAGCACTAGAAAATAGTTGCAATACCTAAGCCTGGATTATAGTAACACGGTTCTGCCACGCAATTTTCTTCAAAGAAGTACCACGTAGTACTGTTCTTGCTTCTTTCTACGAAGTGAATGATTCGGGAAAGACGATGCTCTGAAAAAGCTGTAAATGAAAGCTCTACACTGTTGTCTGGAAAAAACAAGCTCGAAAAAATGGTTTTATGAAACGTATCATCATAAAAAGCCAATGGCTGCTATGGCTGTTATAGGGCAATCATTCCAACCCCATTAATTAAAACCTAGCGAGCTTACGTCTGCCTCGCTTGCTCTTGCGCGACCATCTTCTTTCCACTGCAAATGAAGAAAGCCAAATAGCTTCTTTTTGAAGCACGGCTTCGTTGTGATATGTAAGCAATGCATCAGCATCAGTAGCAGTAGTAGCAGCAGCGAGGTCCATGGTGCAAATACAACCTTTTAATTTTTGGTCGCGGATCACACTTAAATGTTCTTGGTATCCCATTCTCAAACACCGTTCTAAAATCCAAACAATGATATCATTAAAAACCCTTTCTTTGTACTCTTCAAACTCTCCGTGGCTCAAGCTGTGTTGCATGCCTTGATAGATACGAATCGTTTTGTCCGTCGACTTTGCTTCGTCGTGGTCGCGGATCACACTTACATGTTCTTGGTATCCCATTCTCTAACACCGTTCTAAAATCCAAACAATGATATCATTAAAAACCCTTTCTTTGTTCTCTTCAAACTCTCCGTGGCTCAAGCTGTGTTGCATGCCTTGATAGATACGAATCGTTTTGTCCGTCGACTTTGCTTCGTCGTAGAGTGCCTGCGACAACTTTGGGTCTGTCACCTTGTCGGCACTTCCGTGCAAAATCAAACAGGCAGCATCAAAGTTTGAAAGGGATGCCGATATACGTAATGTAGCATCCTTCCAAGCAGAGCATACAGAAATAGCCGTGCTGTGAGTTTTGGCAGTCATGGTGGACGCTAATAATGATAGCTATATACAACAACAATACAGTACATATGAACGTACCATCATTGTTTTTGCTGTCAATAGTCTGGGATTGCGTCCGTACATAGTTGGACACGTGTTGAGCAAGGCCAAGCATTCTTTATTGGGGCCCATCTTCTCCGCAATGGTGCCATCAGTAGGCGCTAGAGGTAAATATCCCAAGCTTTTGGTCCAGGATGTAGGATCAATGAGCCGTCTTAGAACCTTTTGCACAAACTTGGAAGGAAGAAGTTCTTCGCTGATTTTGCACATAGGTGCTTGAAAAATAACGCCTCTAAACACCTCTGGTATCATTCGATACACTGAGTATGCCACGGCACCTCCCATAGATTCTCCCATCAGAAAGAAGGGCTTTCCCCGAAAGCGTTCGGATTGATGAACTTCTTGAAAGTAATCTCGTACGTCTCCCGTCATCACATCCCAATCGGGAATGAGACCGGAAGCACCATCGGATCGGCCGTGACCTTCGACTTCGATGTAAACGACGGCAATGCCCCTGCGTACCATGCGCTGATGTTCGACCCGGACCATAAAGGACGAATGATCGGAATATCCGTGATTAAAACACAAAACGGCTTGGATGGGAAGTTCGGCGGGATACATCACGAAGGTACACAAACACATGCCTCGTTTGTTCACCCAAAACCTTTCTTCTGTTACAATGTCAGTGGGTGATTCGCAAAAATCCCGAGGCAACCAGGCACGGTAGGTGTTGTTATTGCGAAACTGTTGAAAGAGCATGCGACGACAGCAAGCGTCATCATTGGTACGAAAACAGTAGGGAATCAGTCGGGAAGCCATGTAAGCGACCAACAGTATCAGAGGTGGCCAAATGTACGCCATGGCAAAGATCAAGAAACCCAGAACAAGAATTGCAGACTGTGTCACAACGGGTTCTGGTTCGTATTGTTGAAGCAGCTGCTCTTGTTTTTCTTCTTTTAGGCACGGCGTTTGCGCTGGCAATACAAGCGCTGCTGGTTGGGCAACCACTTCGTCAATTCCACTGGACGACGAGGCAGAAGAACTGTCGTCACCTTCATCGCACGAGCTTGTGCACATCAAAGTTGGGATCGTTGTGTTGGTTTTCGCCGTTGTTGTTTTGCACATCGTCTTTGTTCAAGCTCCGGTTGAATGCAGTTTTGAATGGTTATTATTAAAAAAGAACTGTCAAGCAAATATTGTGAGGCCTAAAATTTAATGGGATCATCATAGTAATATTATTATTACTTATTACCGTATCGTCAATGGCACTACTAGTACTAGTAGTTCTCTAGCTACTGTAGTACTAATAGTAACAAGTACAGTAGTAGTAAGCAACTCACTCACTCAGTTGCGTTCTTCGATTTCGATTTCGATTTCGATCTACTTCCAGACTACTTTGCGAATCCCGATGGTTCGGGATTTTATCAACCCGAGCTGTCCACCCGAGCACGTTGAACCAGGAAAAAGGAGTGAAATAATAGTAGACTACTAGCTAGTCTAGTAGCTACTAGTAGTACCGTACAGTAGTACTAATAAATAACACAGCCAGAACGTGATAAGAAGTAAGTATTGAAGGATTTTCACTTCCGCAAAAGGGGCAAACCTCTAATAATAATTCATTTTTTACTGGCTACTAGTAATAAGGATGTTACTCGATCAAAGAAGCAATTCTCTCCCAGTACTTGTCTAGTCTACTAGGTACCAGGTAGTAGTCTAAAATAGCTAGCCAAGGACCAAGAACATACTGTTCCTACCAGGGTACCCTGGTATGGTACTTCTATTTACTCTGTATTACAGTAGCTTTAAAGCAGCAAGCATTGGAATTGTACGCGTCTTTGGAATAGTAGACTAGCTCTTTGTTATTTATTATACAATCGTAGTAGCTTATACAGTGCGTTATGATGAGCAACTGTTTTGCAGTTCACCCCGCGGCATGGCTTGCTGATAACCATATCACCGTTCATCATGTCTTTTTGCAGGGAGGCATAGTTAGCTCGCTGGCTTGCTCGTTGTTCCAGAAAGATCTGTTCAACCTTGTTCTGATCCAGTTGGGGAGAGGAGCGGTAGATCCGAAAGGCTTCGGCAGTATCGTTCGCAGCACGAACAAATCCCTGGAGTGCCGTTTCCCGGTTGTGCTGCTGCAGTTTGCCACAAAGACTGCGAAGGTCAATCTCGCGTCGTTTGCTGCGACTACCACCACCGCCACCTGATGAGGATAACGACTGGGATCTCCAGACATGCAGTACACCAGCTTCGTAATTGTAACCTCGCTTACCGGGACCGTCTTTTTGAAGTCCTCGAAGGCAGTGCTCATCCTCCTTCTCCTCTGCCTTCAGTTTCTTGCCTTGCAGTAAACGCTTGCAAGTCTTACGTTGTTCCGAAAGGTCATTTTGGCTGTACCATAAAGCTGTCTTTTGTTTAGTGTCGAGAATGTGTTGCTTGCTAGCCTCCTGTTGGAGCACAAAAGCTCCGAAATGAACATGGCGTTGTCGAATAGATTTCCTCGTGCTGTGGAGTGATGATCTGAGGCAAGTAGGTGTTGTTCTCAGGGCAAGAGGAGGTGTTAGTAGTGGATGAGGAGGATGAGGGGGAACAATGGAAGTTGGTTTGCACATCTCTGTTCGAGTTGTTGTTGTTTTGACACGACTAGTCTAGTAACTAGTAACAGTTTGAATTTTATGATAGCCCAAGGAAAGCCAAAACTCAAGGTGCTACCTGGTACCACTACCAGGTACAGGTACAGGTACCCTTGTAGTTATCATTAGTATTATTTTTTCTCTCGGGGTTGCCGTTCCTGGAAGCGGCACTGTTACATCCTTGAATCATCAGCTGATTTCGCAACTGAAGCTTTCCTACCAGGTACCGTTTGCCTGCTCGCTCGTGTTCTACCTGGTACCTGGTACTACTAGTAGTATAGAGGCCATATCAGGTTACCTGGTAAACGAATTATTAGCCTTCAATTGTGAAACGATCGATAGCTACTACTGTACCATTATTTATTTCTACTGTTCGGTACCTACCAGGGTACAGTACCTGGGTTACCGAACATTATTATTTCAGCAACTGATAGATACCCACTCTACGGTACTGGTTAACAAACCACTACTGATAGGGTGGTAGTATGTACTTGCTACTACCGGTACCACGTTCTTCTAGTAGTTCCAGGGGCACTAGCTACTACCTACTAGTAATAGAGTAGCTACCCGGTATTACCTGGTACTAGCTACTGGTAGTAGTAGTATTACCAAGGTACCCTTGTACAGTAGCTACCTGGTAGCTAGCGGTAGCTACCTGGTACAGTAGTGTGAGGTGAGCCAGGAGGGCCTATGGAGGATTTATTACTACCAGGTATCACTGATATTTACCAGGTATCTTTTGTGATTTGTGACCATAAATCCGAAAGCAAAACATCCTACCAGGTATCGAATCCTGATATTTACTACCAGGTATCTTTTGTAATTTGTGACCATAAATCCGAAAGCAAAACATCCTACCAGGTACCAGGTATCGAATCAATGAAAGGAGATGCTATTACAGTAATTGTACCAGGTACTGTACCTGGTATGCTTCTCTTTTACGATTATTACGTTACCTAGTACCTGGTAATAATCTACTAATACTATTAGTACCAGGTAGTATTCTGGCTAGCTAGTACAATACCGTACCTACTACCGTGGTAGTGCTTGATCCGGAATTTATTTTTTGAAAGCGCTGCTGACTTTTTTAGAGAGCATCTATCCAATGTCTCACTGACAGGCGTTTGCACTCGCTGAGAACAAGCTGTGCCACTGTTGACTGGTCGGTAGGCCTTGCATAATTTCAGTATGATCACAATTTCAAATCCCACGCAAATAATGCTCCGATCTCATAAGAATCAACATGCGCGTGTATTGACACAGCCATGTTGCTGACTATTACAGTCTTTGGACACAACATTCACGTCTATCAAGGTTTCCGAGGATACAAGGTTTGCCATCTTGTGCGAAGCCATGACAGTTGAGTATCGATGTCAAGGGTTAATTGCAATGCAGGAGTGCTTATTGCGGGGTTTTGCTTTGGAGAATATAAGAGAAAAACACGTTAAAAAAGACACCAAAAAAGGCCACCGAATATTTAACGATATTTGTTCCCGTAGTAGTATCAAGTTATCAAGTAGAATCATTCCACTGATATATGGTGGTGAAGGACGCCAGTATCATAGCAATCGATCCTAATATGGCAACAGCATTATTTTGGTGTCGCCGTCCATTTGTCAAATTGGGCATCAATTGTGTATGAATCATAGGTGGAATCATAAAGGCGATTGGAATACCAATAAGGGCCCCCGTCAACGATACCACCTTGTCCAACGATTCCATGGTCGTCAGAGCCACAATGGCCAATAGACAAACAATAATTCCAGCAATAACATTGCGTTTCAACAGGGACTGATAGATTCGTTTTGGAAGACACCGCATCCAATAGGGATTAGTTTTCAATTGTTCCGCAATAGAATGACAAGCAATTTCCAATGAAGGATAGTTTTGCAACGGAAACGTAAAGAGCACGGCTAGGCTGTAGGCCAACTGGACTGTAGTTGACAGAAACCCTTCCGGTAGGCTAGTGGTAAGAACTGTATTCACGTCATCTCCAAAACTCATCCAACAAATCACGGCAAAGAAAAAGTAAAACACTTGAATGCAGAGAATAACTTGAGGGTACACCGCTGAAAATCGTTCTCGATCATTGGTACCGTTTGATTGAACAGCCTCTTGCAAGGGAATCAAAAGAGTAATACTTCCTTCAAACAGCAAGACACTGGTTCCAATGAAAAGAATGGGATGGTCACCCCAAGGTGACAAGTGGATCAAGTGTTGCCACACATTGTAGAGTGTATTTGTACTGTCGTCAGTAATGCTGTTGTTGTCGTTACTGTTACTGTTGGTCGTCGTCTCGGCTGAATACGGCTGCGTAGATTCTGCCAAGGCAAAAGCCAGGCACAAAACCAGTCCGTACAAAATGAGTGCGTTGGCAATGGCATTGGTGGTAGTAAATTTTCGTATATCTCGTATCCAACTGAGGGGTATTTGTACCAGGACCATGAAAACTAAGAAAATTGCTGTCGGTATATTCCATCCCGTCAAAGCGTGCACCGAAGAATGCAGATTGTGTGGCACAAAGATGAGATACGTCAAACACACTCCCTGATGCAAGAAATACAAAAAGACGTTAGTGAAAAGGATAATTTTGGGGCGTTTCTACGGCACAGGAGCAAATGCAGAAGTACTTTCTGAGCTTACCGATTGCATGAGAGCAACTCCAACCTTGACAGCGGTTTCACCTTTGCTTCCAAATGCCCGGTAGGCCAAGTCAGGATAGGACAAAGATCTTGGTTGTTTCTTTTCAACAGGCGTTGCCAGTTCTGCTGCTGTTCCTTCTGATTTGTCACATCCTACGATATTCAATGCCACGTCGTGTTGTTCTTGTTCATCATCTGCAATAGTTTCTTGTTGCGGTACTAGCTGTCGTTCTGATTCCAATTTCCACACCTCCAACAAACATTTGGAACTGTGCAAAAACAGGCAGGTTGCACATATCATAATGGGCAGTGCCGTCATGTAACCTGCCGCAACAAATCCGTGTGGTAAGTACAAGATAGCAGGTCCTACCATGGCTTTGATGATGCCCAATACTGCAGCTTTCATGTCACCACCACCGCTGCCGCCGCCGCCGCCGCCTTCCGCATCCATACTCAAGTGAGGATCCGAATTGTTCACATCCAGTGTCCTACTGGTACCAGTACCAGTACTACTAAAACTACTGTGAGCGTTAGGACTTGTTGCAGTGCTTGCTGCATGGCTGACAGACGGACCATGAAGGGAACGTTCATCAATTTCCAAGGCTGCCAAGGAAGCAGCCGTCGTACGATGTGTCACATTCTTTACCGAGGGCTCCATCACGTCGTTGCCGGTTGCCGGAGGAGGATGGTGATTGTGATGACGATGATAATAATAGCGGAGTCGCTAATTGTTCTTGTTGCTTACAACTGGAGTGGTCCATAGGTGGTACTTTCACTTGGGGTATCTTTCTTTAACTTAAGCTAAATTCACTGAACCTCACCATTTAGGCCGGGGTCCGGTGTTGCCCTATCTTGGCTTGCCGTGTTGTGTTTTGTAGTAGTACTACTAGGGGGGGGGGAGGTACTACTAGCTACTATGGTAGTAGTAGCAGAAGGAAGATACACCATCATGGTAAATAATAATTATTTAAACACATCATACATGCATCACGACAGACTGAATGGTTAACTCTAAAGTTGTAATTCAAGGGTACCAGCCAGCATGGTACAACACTACTTACGTTTCAATCATTCACTTTGCGCACTGAAACGCTAAGGTCAAGGCTACATACGTCATAAAGTTGACCACATCAACTTGAGTATCTTTCGTTCCTTCTTGTCATGATTATGATGTAGTATGTTGGTTGTTGTTGAACTGTTTAACTTTATGTCACGTAAAATATAGTAATACCTGGTAATATGCCGACGGAGAATGAAGGCTTGTTCTTCCTCTACATAATAATATTACCTACTATTGTTTCATTAAACTTTTTAAAGATTTATTGTGTGCAGCAGCATGAAACTGAGATTTGGTTTGGTAGCGCTGCTGGCTGGAAGTGTCTGTGCCTTTCAAACCAACAAGCACACCAGTATCACCTTGAGACCTGCCGTCACATCCGCATCGCCTCCTACGCTTCAAGTCCTGCATTTGCAAACGAATTCTCATACAGAGATTGATAATAGTAACAATCACAATAACAATAATGAAATTGAAACGAAGAAATCATTGGCATCCTTGGCTCTCGCTGCATCCATATTAGCTTCAACGGTAACTGCTTCTTTCTCGGCTCCTACTGCTGCATTAGCGGACACTGTAGAACTTTCGACGGGAGCTGTCATTATTCAAACTAATACCAAGCCAGGACAATCTCTGCTCAAAGCAAAAGTGGACCTCAAGGATTTGATCGGATCTGCCATTAAGAATCGAAAGGCCCTGAAAGCGAGTGTCGAACGAGTTACCAGTGTCGTTCAAGAAGAGCTCGCCACACCGGCCTGGAGGGAAGTGGCCAAAGATGTCCTGCAAATCGAAGGTGATTTGGTCCCCACGATCCGACCTCCTCGTGATTTTCAACAAACACTCAGTGATATTACCAACGGCAAGCTCAACCTTATTGTCGACGGAGAAATTATTAATTTGAGCATTGACAAATCCAGTTCGGCAGCCGAAGATGAGCTTGTCATTCGTGCAAAGGGCGTCAAGGGTGTATCGATGCCGTCCGTGAACGAAGATGTTACCTTTATCGCACGGACAAGAATCCAAGATCAATTGGATGCCGTACGACAATTTTGGTATGCTCCTTTGCAATTGCCCGAATCGATCGAAGCGAGTTTACCGGCCGGTTACGAACCCAATCGCGGCGATGCCATCGTGGGAGGTACTGTGACGATTGTGGGAGGTGCTTACGCAGGTTCCTATGCCTACTATCTCAGTGAACAAGAAGCTGCGGCCAAACAAGCCAAAGAACAACGAAAGGCTGCGGCTGAGAAAAAGAAACAGTCAGCAGCGGCAGCTGCTGCTGCCAAGAAGAACAAGGACAATGAACAACAAGACGATGAGTAAGTGCAATCAATGAAAAAAAGACGACAACGAACAAGAAGGAAAGATCGGACAAAATCGCAACCATATCCAAACTATTAAATGTTAACAAATTCGTACAAGCTAATTCTTTGTGGCGCATTGCAATTTCATATTACACAACAGCAAACTAGACGAATCTAGCAAGAAAGAAACCATTACAAAGAGAGATTCATCTTTTCCGCCTTCATCAACATCAACACCATCACCAACGCCATCACTGGCACCAACAGAAGAAAAGACCAAACGGAGTCTCTTTGGTTTTTTGAGGCGCAAAACCTAGATTTGAATGAAAAAGTAAGGATCAAACTTTGCTGTAGAAACAACAAAACAACAGGGATGTAATAATTAGGATGCTTGTTATCGCATGTTGTCCATTGTTTTGTCTTTTGTAATGTACATTCAAACTAGGAATGCCATCCAGTGCAATCGTCCTTGAAATCATAATAAGCCCAGGTGGACTGAAGCAGCTTGACTTGTAGTCCTATTAGCAATTACTCGTGGAATTCAGGACTGAATCTCCTTTTTAGACAAACTAGCCTCACAATTTGAAGAAGAATAATAGTAAAATATCGATTTACCCCTTATACGACACTGTGAAATGTAAAAGATCGATGCGAAACATCATCGTTCCATCGCCAAATCACCAAACTGCAATTGAAAAAACACAACTTGTGCCTTTCTCTACTTTACTACTACTACCTGGTCAAAACCGAAGCAACGGAATTTCGAGGACCTCATCGCATCCGAACCCCGAAAGGAGAGGACCGACAACAGAGCCTACAGTCGACCACAGGACGACAATCATGGGAAGCCTTGCCACATGGATGATGGTATCCTTCCAGCGAGCCATTGACCGGCAAACCAACTACAAATAGCAGAAGATTCCATTTCCATGACTATCAATCAATCAAGATCAACGGGATATCCCTATCCCTTAAGGGGAGAACTCATTTTAGTGTTGAACCATGTTTGAGAATGACCACAGGGGATAAGTTGGGAATAATCTGCATTGTGTACTAGGATATACAAATTTACACATAAAAAGAAACAAAGCTGAGAGAAGAGAAGTGTGCATTTCTCAACCCTCAGACCTCACAATAATTTAGTTTCAAGTTGATTTCCAAAGATAAAAACAATAGCATACGGTCTGGGAATCCTTGGAACAGGACTTGGATTGCCAGACCCCAGCCTCTGCTGGCTGGCCCACGAACAAGACTAGACTTTGCGCCAAAATATAGCTCAATCAGAGGAGATACATCTGAAAAAAATTTGAATGTCTAATTTTACGGGGATCACAACTATGGCGCCCGCAGGGCGCCAAGGTTACCCGAAGGGTATCTTACTACTCAAGATTTATGTCGGTTGACGAGTTATTTTTGGACTCCTTACTACTATCTTGGTACATCTACTGTTATTCTATCACTGACTAGTCGTTATTTCGGAGACTCGTTGCTACCAGTAATTAATCGTCTGTCATTCCACTAGGCCTACTCACAGTAGTTTCGGTGGTACAATATGGATACACATCATAGCCTACTCTAGTAGCTACTACTAAGTACTCTTCTAGCTAGGCAGGAAGTAGCAGTAGTACCACTCGTGCTCCATTTTATGACTTTAGTAGGTCTAGTACCAGGTACCAGTACCAATAGTTTACTCGTAGGTCGCTGAAATGGAAATATTCCATTCGTGTTGGTTGGCTATCACGGGTAAAGATTTGCTGATCAGTGCACCGCCCTGGTACCGCTCGGCACCTTGATTTTGATTACTAGTAGACTAGTCTAGTAGTAGTAAATATGTGTCTCAAGTTGATTGAAAGAAAGTTGCAAAATAGGCTCAACTGGCTTTAGCAGCCTGGCGATAGATGTGAAGTCCAAAACCCGTTGTTCAAAAGCGGTTGTTGTAAGAGACGCGCAGAAAGATAAACCCTTTTTTTTAGTACAGTAGTTGTTGCAAGATTCTTCAATGGTTCCGACCCCGGATGCCGTTATTTACTAAAAATAGCCGTCTAGCTAGTGGTAGGTACCCTGGTAATAAGATATGCCTGGTACGCTCGGAAAGATCTATTCCTAACTTTAAAATCATCATCTCCGCCAGTGAGCAAATAAAAGGGTCAAGTAGGTCTACATACAGTACCTGGTATCCTGGTATCAGCGATAGTCCTCTTTTTCAACGCTCACAACAATCTAGTAAGTAACACGAAGTGTAACCTAAACATGAAGAAACTAGCGAGGACAGTGTCCTAAATGAACTACTCGAACACCAAACAAAGAGTAGTGGCGATAGGATTACTTAAGTAGGATATTTTACTGGAGGTCTCGGTCGGTCGAAGAAACACTCCTTGTACAAGTTTGCGTTTGAGTGCAGCTTAATCGTTCTGTATCTGTGGATATAGAATATACAATATACTGCACACTAAAAGAACAAGTCTCATTCACGCCAGGATGAAGTTATGCAAGTTTTTCCTCGGTCTCGCCGTTGCCGCACTTTGCCGCATGGCTCGGGCTCAGGTCCCTAGTAGTACTGGCACCGTTGCTTCGGGCCAAGATGCCGAAAAGCACAAGGACAACTATGATTACAAACCTGAAGATCGCGACCCTGACTTTGATGATAACACGCAAGGATACTGCGATCTGGGCAAAGAAACTATTCTCGCTATCGATGACTTGATGGAAACTCCTACTGGAAGCTTGGCTATATGGTTTGACTACTACTATGAGGGTGGAAAACGTTACTCTTCCCCCCGACAACAGATTCGTGGCTTCATTGATCTCGCCCGCCAATTCATTGAGGACGATGAGATCAATGAAAGCACTAAAGATAGTGAAATCTTAGATGCTATGACCATCAAGACTGTGTTGCCGGTAGAGGACACCCTCACAGTCGACTGCAGAAACAAGATCACGTCTACCCTCCAGACTGTCAACGCCGACTTCTTTTCACTCATGGGAGTGGGCAAGGACCCTGACGAACGTCGTCACTTGACCGAGTCTTTAACGGATGAAGCAGGCCGTCGCCTTATCACGACATCGGTATTTCCTCTTTTTTTGAATATTTTTAAGGATACGGGAGATACGAACGATGCGTATGTTCGGTTCCTGGATACAGTCCGTCTTCGAACTGATATTATTGATGTCAAGCAGCTTCTTGATGGAAGCTTCACGGCAGCTGTCAATTCCTGGTTGGAAGCTGCTGCTACTGCCAAGTCCTTTGCCTCCAAGTATGCAGCTTTTGTCGTTGTTGACGACAAGGGAGGCACTCCTTTGTTAACGTCCTGGCTGAATGGAGATTTTGAAATGAAATACGATAATCTCTTCAAGGAAACTGTGGATCTCTGCGAGATGGTTGTAACGCCCACTGTGACTCCAGGAAACCCCACTATCGCTCCAACCGTTATGAATCCGGAGATACAAGATGAGTTCACTCCATATCTTGCTGTGGTTGACGGGGAGACTACGTCACTGGTTCTTGATGACGAATGGGACGCTTTCCGTAAAGAATATCCCGTCCGTCCCTTCTGTTTATTAGAAGTCCGGGGTGCTAGTAAGCCTCTGACGATTCCAACAAAAATGTTCTCCGACTCCAATGTCATTATCCGAAAAGCGAACCGTGACAACAGCATGGCGTTCGACCAATCTGATTGGTTTGACCTTTGCAACTTTTACAGATTGATGACCAATGATAACAATATTCGGCGTCTCCAATCAGCTAGCGACGGCATGCTAGTGGAAGATGGCATGATTGTAGGATTTGCAATTGGCCAAAACTTGGACGAACCTAGTGATGATGTCAGGGCATCGAAAGCATTCTTTCTTGCAAAGAGTGCTGGCACAAATATCAAAACTAACAAAGTTCCTATCGGTTCAGATGGCAACTGGATTGCCCCAGCCAATATGCCCCTTGCATTTACATATAGTCCCAGCCGTACGCCGAGTGTGTCTCCAAGCTTGGGACCGAGTGTGTCTCCAAGCTTGAGACCTTCTGCAGTACCTAGCTCTCAGCCCTCTGCAGTGCCATCAACTCAGCCCTCTGCAGTACCTAGCTCTCAGCCCTCTGCTTCTGCAGTGCCATCAACTCAGCCCTCTGCAGTACCTAGCTCTCAGCCCTCTGCAGTACCTAGCTCTCAGCCCTCTGCTTCTGCAGTGCCATCAACTCAGCCCTCTGCAGTACCTAGCTCTCAGCCCTCTGCTTCTGCAGTGCCATCAACTCAGCCCTCTGCAGTACCTAGCTCTCAGCCCTCTGCTTCTGCAG
>Ga0210036_1001869_pt1 | contig 23146 bp, 18 predicted proteins | sample CryGeymeta201515_FD_185469 | JGI IMG/M metagenome (GOLD analysis project Ga0210036, IMG submission 185469) | Groundwater microbial communities from Crystal Geyser aquifers in Utah, USA - Crystal Geyser metaG 2015-15 (SPAdes) (version 2) | ecosystem: Environmental > Aquatic > Deep subsurface >...
TTTAGTGATGTTTATATTAGTTAACTTGTTGTTGTTAATGGTGTTGTCGAGGTTCTATACTACCACTTGGTGTAGTAGTAGTACAGCCAATTCCTTTTTTACTCGATTTTTTCTAGAATTGTACTACAACTACTACTAGCTACTACTATTAGTGGTACTACTACTAATAGTAACGTGGTTTTTAAAGATTTGTTATATTTACACAAGTAAAGAGTACTACTACTAATTTTGGTTAATTACAAAATTCTACAGCAATGTACACAGTTTCAATAACCATACCCCGTAGGTTTTGTGTTTGGGTAATTTACACAGGGAATCGGGATTTACCCAGATGGTCATTCTCTGATGTAGTAGTAGTAGTAGTACTCTCGGACAGCAACTCGAAGCTCTATGCGTACCAGTACGATGTTCAAAAACGGGCAACAGGATTAGGGCTTTTTGTGTGTGTGTCTTTATCCAGGTTTCTCAAGTGAATTCACTAATCTCACTCTTCCGCACAAGAAGCAATGTCATGCTACCTGTCAAGGCCGCATGCCCTTTCCAGGTTATGAGCAAGTAAAACAGCAGTTCTTCTGCGCTGTCGGCAGTCAAGGGCCTCGCAAACCTCGTAAAAAGAATTTGTCGATACCAGTACAAGATGGTTCAAGTAAAACAATTTTGATTTTGTTTGATCGGGGTGTCTTTTTCGCACCTCAATATCTCATCCTTCCTCGCGGCCAGTACTACCTATTCATGCATTGAAATTTCCATGGCCGTGCCAACGCCCACCTCTGCCGCTTGCAGCTTTTGCGTGGCCCACTACTAGTCCAACATCTCTAAAACAGCTGGCAAATCAGTATTGCGAAATAAAAAAATAATTGAAATTGCCACATACGGTAACAAAAGATCTTGACACTGATACGTGTAAACAAGCATGGCGAGGCAGAACCGACCACAAGAGGAGGACTTAAAAACGCACTGTGTTATCAGCCATCCTCTGAAGAATTTCAACTAAGGGCACGGCCTTGGATTCATAGACGAGAACGCCGAGGGCAGATTCGAGGAAAAATAGGAGAGTCCGAAGTGATTCATGCGAATGGCATCTGGTCTACGCTAGGAAATCTATCTCCAGCTTTAAACATCCATCTAATTCGTGAGCCGCGGAGGTTCGGCTTCATCTGGTCGCATCATCGTCGACAGCTCTCAACAAAAGATATCGATATCGGCTTCTTCGAAAGGAACATACTAATAATCGTATCCAGGGCTTCAAGCTACCACTAGCTAGTCACTATTGACCAGTCAATCCACATAACCGGTGGGCTAGTCTTTTTTTTTTTAATAAGGACAGCAAACAACAAACTAGTTGAGATCCAGCCAAACCACGCTTGATTGGATTGAAGCAACCTCTTACTACTACTAGCCTTGAGAATTGGTAACGAATAGCCGTACAAAACAACAGCCGACTTCGACTGCACCGGTTGGTTGTCTCCCGGAAGTCTTTCCTTGCGACGTTGGCTGAACACTGCGATGTTTTTGCGAGAGCTCTGAACAAGAGTAGGTATTTATCCCTTCGCTCAGTTGAATTGTAACCGCAGCGGGATTCATATTTCCACAGTGGTCGATGGCGTGCTCTTGAAGTGCGCCATTCTCTCATTGCTGCGGTTGAGGAATGCATGTAAAATCGCCTAATTTGAGAACACTCTAGTGAGAGCACAAAAATGCTATGTGACGCGCCAGATCTGCGCTTACGCATCCCAGCCCAAGGATTCCACTGTGAAATAACGACTCATAACCAATACATTTGATCGCAGTTCCTGACTAAATAAATCATCACTGAGCTTAAGTACCGACCTTTAATTAAATGTAGATAAGCTTCTGCTTTTCGTTCGATATTTTATAAGTTCGATTTAACTGACGTAACCGCACAACTGCTGCCATTCTCGCTAACCTGACGAGGTGTTTGTGTTGGCAAAATTTACAGACAACAAGATACGAGTATCAAATAATAATAGCAAGGCAGCATTTTCCCGGGGTGCTTAATCGCTGTCTTTAGGCCAGGAAAGGTATTGGAGTGGAGGCAACAACAAACCTAAACAATAACAATCACAAACAGATCGAATCGATTCTCCCAGCGGGTTAAGGGTCGGCGAGTCTGTGTGTGCGTGTTCGTGTGCGTGTTTGTTTGTGGTGGGAATCCAGGGAAGCAATCATTTACAACCTTTGGTCAAGTGGCAATACAAAAGTTGTCTGGGGCTAGACCAACCAAATAAAGCCCCTAAAGCGTTTGTATACCGTGGCAGTGAACGGGCAGTCAAAAATGCCACCCAAACGTAAACCCGAAGTAAAGGAAGAGGACCCCGACGACCAAGGGGACTCCACCGACGATCCAGATGATTCAAAGTCTGCAATAGAAGACCAAGGCAAAGATAGGGCCTCAGATAAAAAAGTAAAGGCTACTTGGACGGGTGCTGAAGACGATACTCTATTGAAAGCCGTGTTGGAAGATCATCAAAAAAGGGAATCCGAGGGAAACGGGGACGATGAAGAAGACTGGGACGAGATTGCTCAGCACTTACCCAACAAAACTCCCGTACAATGTCTGAAGAGATACATGCTTCTGAATAAGAAAGGAACAAAGAAACGCATACCAGAGGCAGAAAAAGCGCGGTCTAGGGAAGACGCGTCAGACAATTCTGAACTTAATCCATCGCCGCCGAAAAAACGCAAGGCGGAAGTCCTGGGACCTGCAACAGCTGCAGCTGCAGCATCAGTAGATTCTGGCGGTCAATGGACCATTGACGAGATTGAATTGCTGCGAAAGGTTGTCGAACAGTACAAGGACAGTAAGTACCCCAATTCTTGTGTGAATTGATGCTTAGTAAACCATGCTATCTTAAGCTGTTGGTATCTAACTGCATCCTTGTTAACAAATATCACTACGACTACTACCACTACCACTACTACTTTCAACAGCTGCCCCTCGCTGGAATGAAGTTGCGGCAAACTTTCCCAGTCACAATGCTATTGATTGCCTGACTAAGTGGCAGACCTTAACTAATCCTCCTGTCATCAAGGGCAAGGGTTCTTGGACAGCAGAAGAGGATGCCATCCTTCGCGAAAAGCGGCAACTCTACGGCCGCAAGTGGGCCAAAATTGCTGCACATCTTCCAGGTCGACAAGGAAAACAGTGTCGTGAACGGTTTGTTAATCATTTAGACCCAGAGCTAAAGAAAGGGGAATGGACAGATGATGAAGAGGCAATCCTCATTGCCATGCACGAGCATCACGGGAATCGCTGGGCAAACATCTCGAAACAGCTTCCTGGGCGCTCGGATAACGATGTCAAGAACCATTGGTACTCAACGATTCAACGCAAGTTCCAGCAGCACGGAAAAGATGTAAGTCTTTTATCTGTAATATGTATCACGTGTGTTGCTCTTCAGCTAGCCTTTACATTCTCTGGCCGTAAGATTTGTTTGCTCTGAGTCACCATTGATTATCGTTCACTGACATCTCAATACTCTTAAAATTTGTCGCGAACAACTTAATTTCAGAAACTTATTCAAGCCGCGCTCCAGCAAGTACAAATGATGCAATCGATGGGGTCTCTCCCATCTCAGCAACCTCCAACGCAGCAGCACTGGCCGCCATCAGGTCCATACAACCAAGCGACAGCAGCACACCACGGACCACCTCCGCAATACGGACACCACCATCATCAATACCCTCCCCAGGGCCCCCCTGGCTACCCTCCTCCTTTTCCTCCTACTCAGGGTCAACACAGCGAAGGTGGTCCTCCACCTCCCTACTTGTACGCGCCACATCCGTCTCAACATGCTACTCATGTTCCACCACCGCACTATTATCATCCACACTATGGTCATCCCCGACATGCTGCGCCTCCTCATGGAGCCCACGGTGGGTTGTCGTCACCCTCCGCGCACGCTGCGGCGCGTCAGGGAGGACCACATGGAGACGGGTCTCCAAATAAAGGGTCTAGCGAAGGTCCATCCTCCAAATCTGAACATCCGCCAGAATCTGGTGCATATCATCCTCGTCCACCTCCTCCTCCTCTTCCTCCACATATGCACCCTCCACCTGGTTATGGAATGCCGCCGCCTATGAACAGATCTCCACGGGGCGATGCTGCTGCGGCACCAGGACCTGCCCCTTCAGACGGGCCGACGACGCTTTGATCCTTCTATAGGAACACCAGGTGATTAAACTCTGGTGCACTACAACTATCCTCCCAAAACATGCCAACCCATTTGAGAAAGAAAGCTGTCAAACCTCCAGCGAATATTTCTCTGGTTTATCGACGACGCGTCCACATCGTGACGCCGTCGCGCGAAGTCCATGCATTGTCTCTAACAACACCCCACGGGGTGCTCTCAAGTAAGAAGTCAAAACAAGAACAATCCAACAACACTTCACCTCCCGTCGCCGTGGCAACACAGGGAGAGAAAAAAACCACTCTACTGCTTCATGAAACTCCTCACTAATAAAGCCGAAGCTACCGCTCCTTTAATAAACTAAATGAAGAGCGTTTTGGTAGTTTCTACATGTTCGTCATAGATTTTCCACTCTAGTCCAATAGGCTTAGCCAGCCAAGTCAAGCGTCCACTTGAAGATTTCATGGCGAGGAATTCGCACAAGTGAAACTCAATAACGTCTTTGTGCGCTGAAAGGTACACCAATGCACCGATTCTAAGAAACCGAGGGTCGGCAACGTCGGTCCTATGCTAACCTAGGTTATTGCCGCAAAGCAACGCAATTTCTTCTCTCGTTCAATGTCTACGTGGTCGTGAAGAGGCAGAAAAAGTTCAAAACTTCCTTCCGAACACAGCTGAAAAATAACGGCCAAGTCTATACAGGGCACCAAAATAGACCGGCGAAAGACCTTTTGGACTGATTTTTCGGCGAGGCTCTACTGCAACCACAATACCACTACTTGATCCGATATGCATAGTTGATTGTGCAATCTGAAGTCTTGGATTACTATCAATAGATATTTGAGCGTACTATTTGACCTGTTTTTTTTATTTTAAAGTGTTCTTGTACTGCAGGCTAGTACTACTGGTCGAATTATTGAAATACTTTTTCTTTTTTTAAAAATCCCGCTATTGGTATAGTCGAATGAGTTCATCCGATACGGCACTCGGTGTCAAAACTCCCAAGTCGGTAAAGAGGAGTGTAATAAATTTTGCTGGTGTAAAATCGCACGGAGGATTGTCAACTTTGATATCGTCTGACAATTCAATCGGTTGAATTGTTGCATGTTGCTCAAACTTGCCTTCTTCGTCTTCGTCTTGTTGCTGCTGCTGTATTTTACCTGTGGTATCACAAAATTCCATAGGAATATTGCCTACATTGGGAATATCCCGTTGCAACAGTGGATACAATCGTGCGAACTTGTACGATTCGGCTGCCACATAGAAAGGTTTACCGTTGGCCTGTGCACAGGTAGCCAAGGCATTGGTGCCCATTTTATTAACAATGCCCCCATTTTCAACCACCCCTTCGGCTCCGACCAATACAATATCAACCGTATCCATAACGTATCCCATGGCGGAATCCAGTACAACCGTCGTGGGGATCTGTGCTTGTTGACTGTAAAATTGAGCCGCTCGGGCTCCGGCCGCATCGGGCCGTCCTTCCAAAAGGACAATGTCAAAGTGCTTGCTTTCCGCGGCTTGCAGCAAGATGGACGCAACGACGCGACTCCATCCGTGGGTCAATACGGTCTGTCCTTCCCGAATAAAATCGGCGGCTACTTCGGATATGCGATCCCGTGCTGCCAACGAAATACCCGCAAATCGTTCCCCCCGTTCCAGTACGGCCTTGCGACATTCTTCAAAATCGGGCAATTCTTCTAGAAAGGTCCGCGTTACGTACTTTAAAAATAGTTCGCATCCGCTACTAACGGCAATGCTGTGACTGCGGGTTGAAACGTGCTGCTGCTGCTGCTGCTGTTGTTGCTGATGATGATGATGATGATGAGATGTTGTCATTGTTGTTGTCGTCGTCGTCGCGTTGGATGCTGCCATACTTCCTGTGGTAGCTTCGTGAATCATAATATCTGAGGCCTGTCGTAATTCATCTTGTAAACCCATCATAGTAGTAGCCTTGGACCGTTCGACGACACCCAGTAGGGCCTTGATGGCAGCAACGGGCATAGCCGTTGCTGACTTGTCAAACAGATTGGACGGATTGTCACTGGGTTTCAAAAAACGTTGCAGATCTTGCAATACCAACGGTTGCTGTTGTTGTTGTTTGTCATCGTTGCGAGTAGTAGATGATGATGATGATAATAATGCCATGGTGCTGACTTTCTGTTATAAGAGGTGGTATTAACTGGTGCTATTATTGTTTAAATGTTTCTGTAGTTGTGCTGTGTTCTAAGGATTAGACGAGAACGTATCTTGATGAAGAGTTGAGATCCTAGCTACTACAGCCAGTACTAGCTAGTAGGAGTACTGGTAGTAGTCTAGCTAGTAGTAGCTAGTACTCCGAGTAGTACTTTATTATCATCATCTAGTAGACCAGTACCTGGTAGAAGTACTAGCTAGTACTATACGTGATAACAGATGAATGTGAGGTTTGGAGGCAAATACGAAAAGCTGAAGCACAGCCGGGATTCCAATCGTGACTGATCATCATGATCCACTACTACTACTACTAGACTAGTCTCTAGTAGACTAGCTAGTTTGGTAGCTCTTCTACTAGTAGTACTCCGGAGTACAGAGCAGCAGTACCTAGTAGTACTACCATACTAGTACTAGTAGTAGTAGTCTACTTCTTTTCTTCGTCATGAAGAAGATGATGATGACAACATGACAACAGTATACTCCGGGTACAATTCGCACACTCATGCACACATACATTATTTCACACCTTTGCATGAATGCAGGGACTATTTTGCTACACTTCTACTGCAAAGCCTACTCTACACCATAACAAGAAATGACAGCAAATTATAAAGAAGCTGGATGTTGACTTCCTATGTTGTAGGTTGCCAGTGCTACCACAGAGCTGACAGTTGCAGCAGCAGTACCACCAGCAGCACCACCACCACCACCACCACCACCACCACCAGCAGCGACAATCCAAAGAATACAAACCTGCGTTTTGGACTGAATCTCTCACTGAAACTATACTATAGTACCACAGCGAGTCTGTAGGAGGACTGTTGTATTATTTGCATTGACTTTACATCGCCCTGTTTTTTTTTTACAAACTTTTTTCACAAAACGAAAATGAAAGCCACGACTTCTTCTTCACTCCTCGTATTGGAACTTGACGATGGCAAACAACGGTTGTTCCGACTATTGGAACAGGTTCACAGGCAACAACCACAGAGCATTGAAAGTGTTCGAATCGAATATTTAGGAGAAGAAGGTGGAATCGTTTTGGATCAGGATGTGTTGTTACAATTGTGTCAAGAAATTGGTAATCTACCAAATGTGCAAGAACTTATATTGCAGTTCACACACGAGGCGCCACCATTGTCCATTACAGCCTTGGAACGACTTATGAATATTACCTGCACTACTGAAACGGAAACAGCAGCAACAATAAAAACACAATTGCATCATTATCAGCATTTAGAATACCTTCATTTAAATCGCGTCAAGTTGGTGGGGACAGTTCAAGACTTTGATGCTTTTGGACAAGTTCTTTCGCAAAATAAGTCCATTACAAAAGTCAATTTACATTCCTCGTCGTCGTTACTGTTGCCGACAACTGTCACCGATACAAATTTTGCAGCAGAAAACATTGAATCAAACATTAACGATTCGTACGGAATGAACGTGTTGTTGCAAACCTTGGTCCAACTTCCAAACCTAACATCCTTACATTTGGACGACCTGTCAAATTTATCGCAAAGAGTCTTGGTTGCTATTTGTCAATCGCCCAACTTGACGTTGTTGGAATTGTGGAATATGAGTCATGATGTCAATCAACACGGAACTGCCATGGCACGCGTCTTGGCGTCCAACAATTGTTTGCAAGAATTAGAAATTTCCAGCAATCTCCAATATGAAGCAGGACAAGCCATGATCAACATGCTCCGTACCAATACCTGCCTTCAAACACTGGGATTAGATTTGGATTATGTTGATGGATTCGGAGAGGCATTTGCATCGGTCTTTCATTCTCAAAGAATAAAAAAGAGAAGGACAAAAACAAGTGCCTTGAAGACCTTGCATTTGCGCATGGTACAAGCCGAACCAAATGTTGAGGGAGCTCATAATAATAATGTGGAACATGCCGAGGAGGTGGATGCGATTCTTTCCAATACTAACAATGATGACAACAACAATGACCATGATGTGACTGACAGTAACGAGAAACCCCAAAGCCAAGCACTGGCCAATATCCTTTGCATAATTCGCGCCTTGGAAACCAATGTCACATTGGAACATCTGCACATGAACTTTTACCACTTAGGACCCGACTATGTCTGTTCCAAATTAGACCGGGCCTTTTCTAACCTCTTGGAGAAGAATTTTATGTTACAACATATGTCTCTCAGGGGGTGCCATACGTTTGTCAGATTGCAACACGATCCAGATATTGGATTCAAACTACAATTGAATCAAGCGGGTCGTTACCATCTATTGATGGGAGGACAGAATTATGGTGACGGCAATAGTGATGATGTTGTTGATGATGATGTTGGTGTCGACGAAGATGAACCCAAGGAAGAAGGTACAATGGCACCGAAGGAAGACTGGGTGAAAACCATTACACAATTCAAAGAAGACATCAGTATTAGTTTTTACCTACTTTCCATGAATCCGTCTCTATGCAGTAAATTTTAACGAGTACCAGGTATAGCATTATTGAAAATCTGTCGTGTCGTTCAGTAGCGGTACTGTATAACACGGCTTGGTGAATTGCTCCAATGAAGAATTTGGCTGATTCTCAATAAACAAAAGTAAACAACAAACCAACAGGTCATGTGCAAAGCTACCCAAAAAAAAACAAGTTGTATTTGTGTCAAATTTTCGTACATCGTAAACCGTCGAGCTCTCTACGTCATGGCCGAATTGGTAGGGAGAAAAAAGAAATGCAATGTGAAAAAAATTGTAAGAAACATGCGAGAAAGCGAGTGAAGCATGTGCAAGCAAGACGTTGTCAGAAAGAATGAAATCGGAAGAAAAACAAATAAATGCTAAAAGTTTAAAGGAAACAGAGATAAGTGCGCGTAGTAAGCGATAGCAACGCAAAATAGATTTTATCGTTCTGTTTTTGCGAGTCCATGTGAAAGTGTCACGAGTCTCCCTTAAAGTGCTCAAGAATTGTTCGCACGCGACTCTGGCGAATATTGTAGCAAGGGTGGGATTTGGCAACCCTGGAAAGTGTTGGATGTCCGTAGTTTGCTTGCGAGCCTTCGGTTTCAGCATTTCCGTAATGTTGTGATAAGGCAAGGCCCGACAGATTGTAACAAGAATGGTAGAAATCCCTTGGTTTGGAAGGCTTATCTCGCAAACCGCCATTTACGTCTTGTGCGCACAGCAAAATGTAGCGCTGAAGCATGGGTTTATCAAATAGCATGGCGTAGCCGAAGGGTGCTTCCTCCTCATCAGATTGTGTGGCAGTTGCTGCTGGCGTCCAAACATCTCCCCTATTATTTGCCTTGGCGCTGGCAGCCCAAGAATTGTAGTCTTTTGCATAGTGTGCACTCACTATGCAGTTAGCACCACCCTGCCAAAACGAGTAGCAACCATCGACAAGTTTATTGGCACGACCAGAAAACCCACCCTCATATCCCAACTGTCGTCGGGCCAACCAACCACGCAGAGCAGTCATGTCAATAAATGCATCATCGAGACGATCAACCAACTGCAAAGCCGCAACAGCGCAGTACGCATAACCCCCATGAGCCTCTGTGAAGGGCTCTCCGCCAAAGCCTCCCTCGTAGGTTTGACACGAAGCAATGAATTTTACTGCCAGCATGCTTGCCAGTGCTGGTGTCAAAATATTAAGCAGTTTGGCCATGCAAAAGACAGTATAGGAAGCTGTAATATAAAGTGGTGAAGGGCGCATACATACGATTTAGTCGGCAAGCTTTTTATGGTAGAAATGTAACATTGGTCATATGCCCACGTACCTCGTACATCGATTTCACCATCGTGATGCATCCTAAATCCCCCGTGTGATTGCTGCAGTGATAACAACCAAGCGTACATTGGTTTTCGCAATTGTTCCAAAGTCTCCCAAGCCATTTGAGACGACTTGGGACCATCGGATGTCGCCACAATGCACAAGGTCAAGACAGCCGCGTACGAAGTAGCCACGTGAGCCAATTGTCCTGGACCACCACCAAATCCACCACCAATATAGTATGTCTTGTCGTCGGTATTATCGCTGGCGCTTGGCGCTTTTTGCAAAAGGGATAACTCTTCTTCTGTCAGCTTTAAATGGTGGGGCAAAGATATTCGAGGAATTATTTGCCAGCATGCTTCCAATGTCGATACTATGGCGCACATGGCATCATCTCCCACTTTGCTGAGCAATAAGGAATTAGCTATGCTGTTACAGGTGTCGGCGTTGTTGCCTGTTTTCATCTCGTTGTCATCTTTTGTTTCTTCGTTCGTCAATAACAAATCACACCCGTGCAACGTCCAATACATCATCCAGGGTCGACTGGCATCCAGACTCACCAAATTACTTCCCAATGGTTGTTCCGAAGGCAAAAATACACGAGACAAATAGGCATAATGTTTTTCTTTTAAAAGACACACATCCAAATCATGATCGTTCGTTTCGTGTTGCTGGTTGCAGCTGCTTCTGCCATCCGTAGCAATTGTAGTAGTAGTCGATGCAAGGGGCGGCAGCAGACCCGTCTCTCTTAAATGATCCTGAGAGTGCTTACGAAGGGATGCTAGATCTACAAAGAAAGGAGAGCACTCGTCTTCGGTAATTTCTTGCAATTCTGTCGTATCTGTGTGAACCAAATGAACCGATCGCTTCTGCAACTGTGGTTGGTTCAAGATTGTCGTCGTCGTCGTCGTCGTCGATGATGACGATGACGATGGCAGTGTTTCTTCTGAGAAATCCATCACAGTAGTGCGTATTTATATGTTTGGATTCTTCGGATAACTGCACTGCACTGCAGCAAGAAGGGCGCAGTGTGAAAAGTGGAACGGTGATTAATGGCCAGTACTAAAAAAGGCAGCGAGCACAGCATAGATGGGATACTCTACTTTTTGGTCGCTTGATTTGAGATTTGAGAAGACGGGTAATAATAGTAGCTACAGTAACTCCGTAGCATTAGAAAAGTGGAAAGAAAAGTATTAGATCAGACTTTTTGTATGATGTCAAAGTCGTCATCTGATCTCAGTCCCTTGAAAATAACAAGATATGAGCCATGCAAAAAATGATTGAATCAGAAGACCTTCGTCCGTCATCAACCGGCAGACTACTCTCGAACTACTGCTAGCTACAGTGGGAGCTAGTAGTAGTACCTGGTAGTACTAGAGTACTAGAGTAGCTAGTAGTAGTTGTTGTACGTACGGGCCACTACTAGTAGTACTACTAATAGACCCCCCACTATTCGTGGTATTCAGAATTCGAGTGGTTTCTCAATCATCCATCGGCATCCAGCATCGTGCTGAATGAAATTGCAATTATTTATTACCACAAACCACAACACACAAGAGCACTCATTCCTCTACCGAATAGTAGTAGGTCTATCGCCAAGAAGTCTTCAAATAAGTGCAGTCCTAAAGTACTGTACCGTGGAATCGAAACTACCATCATCACGGCTAGTTGTGTGTTCTCTCGGAAGCGATAGAGAAGCAGAAGTACACAACATCAAAACATCATTTAAAAAACACATTAGTTGCTGTTGTACTACTAGCATCTCCAGGGTACTACAGTAATTAGTACGACATGTCTGCGAATTCTACACTCAAACAGGCGCTTCAGCGTCTTCCCAGCTCTGTTCGCTACCTTAATGGAGCTGCAAATCGTGTATCGTTCAATGCAACACTAGTATTGACAGCTCGTTCTTTTGCCTCCGCAGCCTCTGTCATGGACGGAGAACGACAGGCCTTGTACGCATCTACTACTAGTAGTACTACTACTAACAGTAGTAGTAGTCACACGTCTCCCATGACGGAATACTTGAAACAGATGAGTCTGGGTCACACCGCTGCTGGTCCTCCTCCCAAGTACGCACCAACTCCTGCTCCGAAACTCAAGTGCGGTATTGCGGAAGATGATCTGACCTTCAAAACCTCGTCGTACCAGCGACTGATTCATTCTCCGTACGTGCAGCACCAGGAACACAAGGTAACGCTCACGTGTCGGTGGCACGTACTGCCTCTGAATGATTTTGAAAAACGCATCTTGCAAGAAATCGTAGGCAATCGGTACAATCCAAAAACCAACGAACTCAAGTTAACGTCCGAACAATTTGGTAGTCGCATTGAAAACAAACGTCATTTGACTTCCATTTTGGACCGCATGGTATTGGCAGCCAAGAAATTGGCAGTCGAAGCCAGCCAGATCAACGATGACAGCAACGACAGCAGCAGCAGTGGTGGTGGCGGTACTGTTGCTGCCCAAGAGTAAAAAAGCATTTGATCTTTTGTTTTGTTTGAAATGCTACAAACAAGTCTTGTCGCCTCCCTGGCAGTTTCCTTCTAGCGCTCTTCTTCAACTACTATTGTATCCCCTACATGATTGCATACTTTTTTTGCTTATACAATTTTAATTTTAAGCACTTATATTCTTTTTAATCAAGATGTGCTACTATTGTTTATCCTTTTCTGATTTCTTTTCGCAACACCTTTTAGCGTGAGAAGATGTGGTAGGTTCAACATTGTGCGCCAACCGTTGCCAGTCAAACCAAGATTCGAAGGCAATCCTATTTATGGACATTTCTAGCTTAGCTTCAGCCAAACAACTAATCATTGCCGTACAAGGCAGCATTTTCCGCCGTCTTGACCGTATCTTGTTCGATTAGAGCCTTGAATTCCTCTTCAAAAGCATCTACACCGACCGGCAACCCTTCCAAATGATGGTATTGTGCCTCGATCATCTTGTGTCGTTTGGCCAGCATCAAGTGCTTGGCATGCGCAAATTCCATTTGTGCTTCCAGATCTGCCAATCGTGCCAAAGCTACCGTCAAACCAGAAGGAGGTCCAGGGGATGGAGGAGGCGTAATAACTTTTTCGGGCATTTTGGGAGCCGCTGTTGGCGTTGGCACTGGCACGGGAGTTGGAAGTGGCCCAGGTTTACTACTAGTCATCGGAGGGGGCTCGGCTGCCAGTGTCGAGTAAGAACTGACCACAACTTGTTTCTCAGGAGCCGGGCCAGGATTTCTCCAATCACTTGAAGCTTTTCCGCGAGGCGATGGTCGAGGAGCCGTCTCCCTCCAAGACGAAGACGATCCAGATGCCATGTCCGAAAATTGGGCGAGTGGTCTTGACGACGCGTCCGGTCTGTCTCGGCTTCCTTCTGGTGCTGCTGTGATCGACAATCGACGATCCCCCCCAAATCTTCCGCCAAAATCACCCCTGCCTCCTCTTCCTCCTCGATACCCGCGACCCCGTCCGCGACCTCTTCCTCGACCAAGTCCTGCATCACGATAATCATAGGACGGTCGGTCATCATTGTCATATTGAGAAGGCCCACCGCTGTAGGATCTCAACGGAGGTTCGTTATCGAATTGATGGCCTCCACCACTAAATCGGCGACGTTCATTTCGGGGCGAATCTCGTGGAGGAGGACCTGCACCGGTACTAGACTGTCGAAATTCCCTATCGTCCTCGTTAATACGCACCGCGCTGGAAATCCGCGCCTCTCCTGGTGGTGGCACTGATGATACTTGCCCCGGTTCAGCACTCGAGTCTCTGGATGGCCGATCCATTTCGCCTGCTTCCTCGCGCTTACGTTTAGGGGATGGGGCTGCTTCTTCTCCTTCCTCCAGAATCTTGTCTTGTGGTGCACTTCTTCGAAACTCAGAGGAACTCTCCGAGGCAAAGGAGGCAAATGATCCATATGATCTACGTGCCGCTGGACGATCTCCATCAATTTCATCCACGGGAGGATAGTCCTCCGTAAAACTGCCAGCTCGGGGGCGATTATAATCTCGTGAATCCCGATCCCGATCTCCTCCTCCAACACTGTTATTGTCGAATTTATCAAAGGACGAATAACTATCATTTCCTCCTTCAAATCTTCCACCACGACCTCGGCCCATTCCACCGCCACGATAACTAGATCGACCTCCTCTTCCACTACCGCGACTGTTGAACATGTAATCACGACCACCCCGGCCTCCTCCACCACGTCCACCACCCCGGTAACTGGATCGACCTCCTCCTCCTCCTCCTCTAGGGCCGCGATCGTCTAAAAATCTACCTCCCGGAGCATCATCCAAGAAACGCCCTCCTCCTCCTCCTCCTCCTCCTCCTCCAGCTCCTCCTATTCGTCCTCCCATTCCACGATCATCGCCAAATCTACCACCTCTTCCAACAGAACCACGATAACTAGATCTTCCACCACTTCCTCCACCTCGTGGACCTCGATCATCGGAAAAGCGTCCTCGACCACTACCACGACCACCACCACCCCGATAACCAATACTGTTACTAATACTACTACTACTACTACTAGTATTGTTACTAGCAGTCGATCGTTCTGGTGCGCGATAAGTATCCGAAGTGGATGATGACATGATGGGTCTGTCTCCTCGGCTTGTACTGGAAGCAGCAGCAGCAGTAGCAGTAGTTTTTGTGGCAGCATTCGTTGCTGTTGTTCTTGCAGCAGCAGCAAAACTAGGAGGAGGAGCACTCGCTAAACTGGCATAACTTGAAACTACCGTTGTAGAAGAAGTAGCCGCAGCATTATTATTATTTGGTGTTGGTGGTAGTAGTGATCGATATTGAGACGACATGGATGGAGGTCTATCGATAGTACGACTATCATTGTACGGATCAGGTCTTCCACCCTCAATGCGTGGACTCGGTGGTGGTGGGACCATTATGGCTATGCTATTGCCGTTATTACTATTTGTTGATTGGTGTTACACGGAAGGGAAGCCAGAATAGAATGTATCCGAGGCGGGGCTCTTTATTATTGTGGATTATTATTTACTATTAGTATTGTTTATTGTGGTTTTGTCTTTTTTCGATTTTTGTTTCTCGGTTGTTTCCGGGTGGAAGCACAGACGACTCACGAGGTTTTCGTGACTGAATCAATATCTAAACAGACGAAAGAATTCTACCACCACGACCAGTACTAGACTACTAGAGGAGTCTACTCAAGTACTACAATCTAGCTACTACTACTACTAGCTACTACTACTAGTAGTAGTACTAGTAGTAGTAGTTGACTACTACTACTAGCTACTAGTAGAGCAAAACACGTACTACACCTGCTGTTCTTTAAAGCTACAAGCTAATAAGAAAGCTCCTTCGACGTTCAGCGCATAGATTTCGTACCAGGTAAAGAACAAAAGTACACACAGCACACTAACAAGAATATACTATGGGAAACGCAGCATCATCCGCATCACGTGAGATTGTCAAAAAGACTGGAAAAGCGGTCGCTTCAAAAACATCATCAGCGGCAGGAGCTGCTGCTGCTGCTGCTGCTGCTGCTGCTGCTCCTCGTCCACCTCCGTTGGGTCGTCCATTTGCCGATGCCCCAGATGTGATTGAAGATTCTGAAGCTCCCTTACGACAGCGACAACAAGAAGAAGCCAGAGCATTGGCACAGCCAGAAGCATCGTTTACTACTTTACAACAGCAGCAAAAACAACAACAACAACAACAATCAGCAGCAAGACTAACACAACCTCCTCAACCCGATGCCAATACGGGCTTTTATCGTGGTCAGATCAGTGATCCACGTGATGTGGCACAGGAAAAGTTTCTGGTTCATCAAAGTGGTGAATCGAAGGATGCGTCACAAGAATTGGCACCAGACTTGTTGCAGTTCTTGAAAGATGCAGGACCCTTGGAAAAGAAACTTAACAGGGTACGTACGTACGTACTGTACTACTCGATTTAAGTACTGGCATCATGCATCATAGTAGCATATCTCGAAATAATTGATTCATGGTGGATGACGATGTTGTTGTTGGTAATGATAATGATAATGCATGCAGACCACTATTATTTATTTGATCTAACTCTTCTCCTCACCGCACCACCACCACCACCACCACCACCACCCACCATCGCTGCCTAAAAAATCCTCGCGCTGTTACTTCTTCTTTACCTCCTTTTTCAATTATTTCAGAAATTGACATCTCCACGATTGATCAAAGAGTTGGAACAAGATGGAGAAACATCTGAAAAGAGACATCGAATGGAAACAGCTGGTGAACGCAAACAAACGGAAATGCGGCTGGTCGAAGGCATTGAAGGACATTCCACGACCCGTACGACCAATTTCTTTACTTCCAGAATTGGTGAAGACGACGACGAACAAGATTTGCAAGATTTTGGTTTTATTGATTTGGAGCTCTACGACTTGTTACGAAGATGCGAGCTAGCTGCCAAAGCAAATCAGGACGCCAAAGATGTGACGACGATGGAAAATGTAGTGACATCATTTTATCGAGAAACACGAGGAGAACAACTGGAAGCGGCAGGATTTACACAAGAACAACAAAACGAACAACAACAGCTATTAAAAAATACGGCAGAGTATCTGGAATTGCCAATCGTGACCAAAGACGAAGATGCCAACTATGTGGGATTGGATCGAAAGGAACTGCAGAGGGAGTTTGCCCATCAAAAGCTGGATATTGTGGACGAATCTCGGGTCAAGCTCGTTTTGGCTGATCTGGTTGATATGCAGCGCAAGGAAATCACGCGGATGCGGTAGAGGAAAATGACAAACAAAAACTGAGATCACAGCCTTAAATGCCAGTAGTGTAGCAAGTATGGTAGTCACTGTTAAAGTAGTAGATTGTCAAACATAGTCTTACATGTTGTTTACTCGCCTACGGTACTGTAGATTTGTCTGCATAATAATGCCAATAACCTTCTCCTTTTTCATTACTCTACCAAAAAAGGAAAAGTTCTTCCAGTCCCAATATGAATACCTATTATATACTTACCTTTAGGGGGCACCCACTCCAAACTTTTGCGGCTCTTCCTGTTGTTGTGATAGTAAATTTGATACTCAGTCGGGATTTTTAAGTCATACTAGTAGCAACTAGATCGTATGGCAATGCAGTAGTAGGAAAGGTGAGCAGAAACTAATTCACAGAAGTAGCATACGTTCCTACTAGGCATCAATTGGGTGACTACACAACAATGAATATCAGGTGAAAGCAAATTGGAATAGCCATGACCCCTGGTGTTCACCAGGGTACTGTTGGCGCAGGTATTGAAACTATTTATATTCGCCAAGAAAGTAACCATACTATTTACGCGGTTCGACAAATTCGAAATAAATTACCGCTTAACCTCATTTTCTACATTTTACATTCAAATCGTAATTTCTGCATAGCCACCGCATCTGTAAGATGAAGAGATGCCGCAATTAATAATACTTCATTTTATACAACCACTTGTGTGCCCAGTAAACTGAGCAATAGACCTGGGTATTCATCAAGGAAAGGTACAAAGCTGGATTTTGGAAAGACCAACACTACGCAGCCCTCCTTGCCCGCCGTCAAGGTAGAGGTGTGCATTATGTTGTGGTTGCCCTGTTCGTGAATTACCATTTCAGAAACGTTCAAAGATATCTGTTTCGTGTGGGAGCTTCGGCGCCCAAGCTCGCCACTTTCAGACATAGTATCACCAAAGCCGTAGGACGGACTAGAGTCGTCCCCTAATTCCGAGGAAGTATCGTTCGACAGCACACCGGCTACCATCTTTGAAACATCACCCAGAAAATGTCCTCGGCTGAAGATGAGACCGTGAGTAAACGCTCTTCGGTTGTAAAGTCGTCCCAGAACTTTGTTGGCAAATCGAGCTTTAGATGATCGCCGCCGACCAACGTGTGATTGGTGGTTCTCGGCATCATCGTGGTATCCTAAGTCATCGCCGCCCTCTCCCTCGGCATGGTCGGCAGTATCAATAGAGGAACCTTCAATTGATTGCACAGATCCTCCTCCACCGTGCACCGATCCTCCTCCACCTTGCACCATATTCTCTGCGTGACGTTGAAGATCTCTGCTCAACTTACCAAAGTCGTCGCCGGCAACATATGATACAGAATCGCTACCACTGGTTCGACTAAAGAGGGAATCAAACTGCAAGACACGATTTTCGATAGAAGCTGTATCATACGACGACTCTTCGTCGTGCTTGTCGTTGGTACTGGTTGAACCCTGCTTAAGATTAAAATGATTTTTGGAGTTAGCGAACCAACAACACAGGAACATGGCGAAGGAAGCAAACGCGCACATCTTCAACGGTGTTCACGTACCAATTCCTCTATCGCCTTCAAGGCATCCTGTCGCATTTCCTCTCCAATACTGCAGCTGGCTTGGCCATGCTCTGCGTTTGAATGCTTTTGGTGGGGGTTGTTGTGAACGTTGGCAGAACCAGCATTCCGCCGCCTGGGAACAAATGATGCGGTACCGGAGACAATAATAAATGCTTTGTCGACCGGTGCGCCCGATCTCCAAATACGTTCGCCAGGAAGAAAGCTGACAGGACCTTCGGCAAGACTTTCCAGGTGCCTCTTTTGCACGGCGCTCAGCTTGCGTAAAGCAGAGTTGCTATTCAATAGCTCCAAAATGTTCAAGTTTCGAAGGGCATCTCCTAGCAGTCGTTCTGTTTCACTCATGCGATCGACTTCAACCATCTCCAAAGTTTTAGCTCGCTCTTGCTGCGCTCTTCGTTCCAAATATTTTCGGTAGAGAGGCGACCCGCTTTTCAAAATTGGATGCATGTTATCCATTTCAATTGTGATGACCTTCACACCTTCAGCTGAAACGGCCACAATATCATGAGTACTACTGAGTCCACTTTCGCCGCTCAACCGTCGCGCAGGCTGCAGCGCAATCGGTCCAGTCCAATCCCCTGCATACCAGATAGCACCGACTAGACCATCATTTACAGCTGATTCTCCGATGGGCGCCAATGCACTGGTGCATCTTGCTTGATCGGAACTGTTTCCTTGCGGTCTCTCAGCACAAGTCCCTTCCCAAACCACACAAAGTACCCCTCTTCGACGGGAGAGGGGGACAACTACGTCGTTGACACAGTAAGCGTCCACCCTGCATATTTCGAGGACCTCCATCGTAGAGGTGTACGACAAACTTGAGAGAAATGGAACAGAACTCAAGAGATTCAAAATGAACCAGGCATCAGTACTAGAAGCAGGCCTGAGAGAAACAAGCGGGATGCTTGCGACTAGACTGGCGCTTGAAAACATTGAATTTGCTCTGGACTTTTTTGAGTTTCCCGGTGGCGCGAGACCCAGTTTAGCAAACGAAGTCGGAAAGTCGTTGCCAGCTGATGCAGCTGGTACTGATGGCAAATCAGTGTTCGTAACGTTACTAAATGAGTCGTACTCGCTATCGGCCAACTCAGAATAGAGATTATCAGGCTCTTCTTCAATCGCTGGAGTGGTGTCAGCGTTGTTCCAGTTCCTGTGGCTCATACCAGTATCGATATTAGTCATTCTACCCCGAGATTTTTGTAGTTGATCCAAACGAATTGTCCCGGCTGTGCCTGTTGGCGCGACTCGAAGTTCACAGCCCTCGGGCAAGGCAGATGTGTGCACAACGTACATGCGCTTTTTCACACGAGCCGGGAGCTCAATCAGAACTTCAAGAGGTGTGTGAATTGGGGGGGCGCCAGCTTCGTGCAGCAGTAAGTCGGTGTCCTGTAGAGGAAGTTGTCGCAAATCCTCGGCACGGCCATGCGACATTACACCCTGGAGTAAGTAAAGAGAACGAGACGCATATGTGAGCTTTTAGGGCACTGCGTACATGAAATGCAACACCTCAGCCACATCCACGCTAGGAACTACTTACCGTCGCTTCTAGCTTGTCAATGTCAGGAGGACTGTTGAAATGGTCTCCTGTAAATACCATTGATCTCCCTCTCCATTCTACACGGAACCCAACGCAAGGGATTGTGTGCAGTGTGTAGGTAAAATGGAATGTTGCCCCTTGGAACCGCAGTGATTCTCCAATTATAGCAGGCTTGTACCTGTGGCTGTGCCGCAGCAAAGCAGGGCTCAAGGCTGACAGGGCAGCGTATTTCCGGATAAAACTTTTGTATATCGTCGGGGTTGTTATGACAACAACCGGAGAGCCTGTCAGAACTTTCTGGAATGCACCTGCATCATGATCGGCGTGACAATGTGTGATGATAATACCCACAATCATACGAGGCCTAATGCCTTCACGTTCCAACGTTGCTGATGAATATGGAGGCGGGTCAATCATCACACCACGTCCATTGACCCACAAAACATAACCAGAAACAGAGCCACTCTTGTCAAAACCGTGAGAGTTTCCGAGAACTGTAACACCAAAGGATGGGGGATGAAAGGTCTTTGGCAACGCTTGTTTCCTTGTGCTTCCTTCGGATGAACCACGGTCTGAACCATCGTCCGCTTTGCCATCGCCCATGGTAACATCATCAAGCAATGAGTAGCCTCCGAATCCCTCCACACTCATCCCTTCAGAAACCTTCACGTGTCCAGAGAAGCGAGCCTTGCCGATGATGTAATTGTTTTCGTCGATATCATGAATTATATATTCCGTGCCTCCCGGCATTTTGAAAATCTCGACTCGTGGTACGCTTCTGGCTGCAACTTGCTCCTCCGTGGCACTCGGCGGCCATACCGTTGCGACGTCGCCTGCGAGATATAAAGATGACACCACGAACTCAGATACAAGAAGGTAAAATAAAGTAGACGAGAAACGAAACGACGTGCTTACCCATCCACCTGGCTTGGTTGTAATTCCACTTCACCTTTGCATCCCTCTTTTCCATTTCACTTGCATCCTTCGGAACTTCCTCGGTTGCCTCGTCCTCGCTTTCACTATCGACATCATAGTCATCCGATTCAGACCGGCGGATGACTCCCAAATTTTCATGACCAGCTCTGTCGGTGGGTGTATGGAAGTGTCGAAAGTTTAGCAAAGTTTCCAGTACAAGCTCGTGCCCATCTGGCATAATTCGAAAGTGTTTTAATTCTTTTGGAAAGTTGGGAATGGCGTCTTGATCGAAATCGGAGGCAAAGTCTTCTGGTTCATACGCAATAGGATCGGTCAAATGTCGGAATTGCGCCGGACCAAGCAATGTTTCGCTGAACACTCGACGAATGTTCTGTTCTGCGTCCGCTGAATCTACCACTAATGTGCATCGCTTTTTGTACACAAAGAAGTTAAAGTAGGCAGGAAATTCAAATTCTGCAAGGTTCACGCCCAGTGCGGGTCCCATCTCGCGACAAAATCTCTCAACAGGGACAATGTATATCTGCGGCACAGGCAGACCTAGACACATACTGTCTTTGATGGTCTCTGGAGGAATGCCAAACTGTAGAGAAAGGAATGCGAGCAAATATTATGAGATCAAAGCTCCGAGACAGGCGCAGCATGTGGTAACATTGCAGTCCACCTTCGATGCAGCATTCACCTGGGTGCGAACAAGCAACGAAGCAAACGAGCGCACGTACCTGAACTCTTCCGACAGCCTTGGTATCTATACTAATACCCCCACGAGGTAGCTTGGTAATTTCCAAAGTTGGTATGTCAGTGTAGCTTTTGTTCGCATCGGGATGACCGTCACCCGGTGGCGTTGCTCTGTTACTACCTGCTGAATCGTTGTTGTTGTCCTTTTTCATCGGAGCTTTTTTTCCTTGTTTGTCGTCAGCTGTGCCCCCCTCCTTCTTGGACGGTTCTCTTCTAAAGGATGCATTCTCTGTGGTCGATGGTGGCGGAGAAGATTCCGAGGATGCTGCATTGGTAGCTGGCATCTCAGTTACAGTTGCCTCTGATACCGCTGGAGTTGTACTGGCTGTTGTTAGTGTCTCTCTTTGGATAGTGTCCTTTGGTTGGACGCAATCAGGAACAGATGGCGTTGTGATAGAAGCGGGTGCCGCTTTTTTAATCGTGTCGCCGTTGCCTTGTCGGTTGGATGCTTCATCACTACCTTTACTTTTCGACTCCCCTCTTGATAAAGAACGCTCCGCACTTTTCCTCCCATCATTGCTCAAGCGCTTCTTCATCTTCTTGAAAACTTTCTTCATATTGAAAGAGCTGCAACAACAACGTACTGTTGTTCCTTCTTCTTGTAAACTTTGGTTACTCCTAGTTTTTGGTTGCTATCGTGGTTGATGGATCCTTTGGAAATAGCGAACACAAGGATGTTGGAGTTCAATGCACTTTTAAGCTTCTAGCGGGTAGGTCGCCTATCGCAGATGCAAGGTAGATCTCCGTAAAAGCAAAGATTGCAAATCGTGCAAATCTTCTCTTTTTTTCTTTCTTTCTGAAAACGACCTACTGGTATGGTAGCCAGTAGCAAAATAGGATGGCAACTTCTCTAGTATTGGTATGCTTATCTGTGTTGGATGCCCGTGAAACGGCTGCTTCCCTCCTCCTGGCTGCACAAATAAATGCAACTGTAATTAAGATCAACTCGGTACTATTCTAGACTGCTTGATGTTTGTCTTTGATTAACTTGCTTTCTTATTGGATGCTAGCAGCAGGGATAGGAGACAAATAATTAAATACAGTAGAACACGAGCGAGGTTGCTGGTACTACTTCAGGGAAGCAAGCTGTGAATGTAGGATGCCAGTAGATGCCAGATCTGCTCTGAAGTTTGTATCCACTATTTGGGGTCATCACAATGCTCGTCGGTGGTGGACAGACCAGACCGTACGTAGACGCCACGTGATGACTGGTACAGTACTGTATTTGCAGCGGAGATCAGATCTCGCAGCTGTTATCTGGTGTGAAAGATTTGCACATGAAATTCACCCCCTACTACCTGGTACTGTACGTAGTAGGCTACTAATACTAAGCTCCTAGCTACCGTACTACAGTAGCTACGACTGGCTAAGTAGTCTTAGTAGTAGTAGTCTACTAACTAGCTATTAGTAGACTAGTCTAGCTACATCAGAGAATGACCATCTGGGTAAATCCCGATTCCCTGTGTAAATTACCCAAACACAAACCCTACGGGGTATGGTTATTGAACCTGTGTACATTGTTGTAGAATT
>Ga0210036_1001870_pt1 | contig 23145 bp, 16 predicted proteins | sample CryGeymeta201515_FD_185469 | JGI IMG/M metagenome (GOLD analysis project Ga0210036, IMG submission 185469) | Groundwater microbial communities from Crystal Geyser aquifers in Utah, USA - Crystal Geyser metaG 2015-15 (SPAdes) (version 2) | ecosystem: Environmental > Aquatic > Deep subsurface >...
GCATATAGCGTTGGGTTCTTCAAGAGAACTAGAAACTCAATTAATTATTAGTAAAGAAGTAAAAATAATTGAAAATATTGAATGGATAGATTTAGCAATAAATAAGGTAAATGAGGTACAAGCGTTACTTGTTTCCACGATTAATAAATTAGATAAATAACCTTTGCCCTTTGCCCATTTAACTTTGCCCTCATAAACTCCTCCCAACCAAAATTTCGTTCACCTTTTGTTATTTAGGAGCTGTATGCGGTGAAAGTCGCACATACAGTTTTGAAGCAGAGTGCGAGAGGGTGACTTCTCGTTCGACTGTAACAGTAATGAGTTAAGAAATTAACGTTTTCCATCCCAATTAATTTTACTTTTTATTTTGCAACAGGTCTAATAACTGATAATCTTTTTTGCATGAGTGCCTTTTGTCTTTGACTAAGTAAACATACAATTAATTTTGCCTACTTACTTAATGTGGGCATTTTTCACCTAAATAATTGTTTAATATGACTAAAATTATCGCCCATTTAGGGCCTAAAGGTACTTATTCAGAAGTTGCTACTCTTTTTTATGCTCAACATTTACAACAAAAAATGGGTATTAAGTCTGAATTATTGCCCATTCCTAGCATTTCTCAAACTTTACGCACTTTAGTTAATGGTAAAGCTGATATAGCGGTTGTACCTGTGGAAAATTCCATAGAAGGTACAGTGGCCATGACCCTTGACACTCTTTGGGAACTAGAAGGATTACATATTCAACAAGCCATAACTATTCCCATTGTCCATAATTTATTATCCAAAGCTACATCTATCTCTGATATTAAAACCATTTATTCTCATCCCCAAGCCTTAGCGCAATGTCAAAAATGGTTAGAAAATAATTTACCCGATGCTATTTTAATCCCTAGTAATTCTACCACTGAAGCCTTACATCATCTTAATCATGAACCTTCTGTGGGTGCGATCGCATCTTCAAGGGCAGCACATTTGTATGATTTACCGATCAAAAAAGAGAATATTAATGATTATCCTGATAATTGTACCCGTTTTTGGATAGTCCGTCGAGAACCTCATGAGGATGGAAATAATATTTCTTTAGGATTTGCTTTTCAAGCTAACACCCCCGGAGTTTTGGTAAAACCGCTACAAATTTTTGCTGATAAACAGATAAACTTAACTAAGATAGAATCAAGACCAACAAAAAGATCTTTAGGAGAATATTTGTTTTTTGTAGATTTAGCTGGAGATACCTCTGGAGAGACTATTCAATCAGCTTTACAAGAATTAGCTAAGGTGACAAAAGTTTTAAAAGTATTAGGCAATTATGACATTATCAAGATTGATCATCAAGAAATAAGTCAATTTTAAATCAATTCTTCTTACTATCTCCTAGCTTATTTTCGAGACAAATTAGAGCTAAAAACTAACAAATTAAACCATAACTTAGGGTTAGATTGGGGTAGCCATGAGTTTTGTTTTTCTAACCAATGACTAAACCATTGACTAAATAATAAATTTTTGAAAGCATCCACAGTAAAAGCATTATAAGCCACTAACCAGCGTAATATATCTTTACTTCCTGCCATTTGCCATATCCATAATAATAAAGATGGATTTTTCGTGGCGGCTTTTAAAGCTAAACGGTTGAAGGTAAGCCAATCTGTTTTGTCTTTAATAAAAGTATCTGCTGTTTTTGGCTCGTCGGCAAGTAAGCCAAAGAAAGTATTTAACATGGAATTTACCCGTTGTGGTGGTAAAGTTTTATGGGTGGGAATCATCATTCCTTTTGAGAATAACCATGTTACTGCAATATTGCTTTGATAGGCTTGAATTTGATTTAAAGATTCGCCATCTAAGAGGTTATATTTTAAAGCATAGTCTAATAAACTGGTTAATTTGCCTAAATTTCGCACTAATGAACCAAATCCAGTAAAAATTAAGGGTGATTGTAAAGAAGCCGCATCCCCAATGGCTAATACTCTATCTGTTGCTATTTTACTGTCTCCTTTTTTGATGGTAAACTTACCCGGTATATAACCAAAAGTTGGCTTTTTCCATGTTAATTTTTCCATGTCACAACGACGATATTCAGGTAAAATAGTAAAAAAATCTTCATACATTTCCAATAATGAACCCGGATTATCAGGGTGTACTTGATGATAATGGAATAGATAAATTGTAACTTCATTACCTTCTGCTGGAAATAACTCCCAAATCAATTGTCTTCCTCTGGATATATCTCCGTGAGAAAATAAAACATCACCATAATTCCTATCCCACACTTCTGGATTTAAACCTTCTACCACTGCCCCTACCGTAGGGCAAACACTATCAAAGGCTTGATTTTTCGACATTTGCCATGAAAGAGGGGAAGCTGTGCCCATAGCATCAATTAAGAGTCTAGCGGTGGTTTCTTTTTCGTCTCCTGTGGTTAAATTAGTGGTATTAATAGTCACTAAATCTTTGCCAATAGTTGCACGATTAAATTCTGTTTCTTCCCAAATTTCTGCACCATATTCCTTTAATTTTTCTCCACATAAAGTTAATAATTTAGTGGTATCTATAGCAATATTCAACACTGTGGGGGTGTGTAAAATTTCTGCTTTTAAGTTAGGTGGATTATTACTATCAAAAAACTTACTAAAACCATCTTTATATTCTGCGGCAATAATAGAATCAAATTCTTTTTTGGTAAATAAATCTAAATCAATTAAAACTTGAAATTCTTGGCGAGAAATATTCCATTCTCGATTCATTCTTCCAAATTTTAAACGTTCAATTAACAACACATGATAGCCTAGTTTAGCCATTAAAGCTGCATGAATTGCCCCTAATGCACCGCCAATGTAAACTAAATCATAATCTGCTTTTCCTATAGTTTCATTCTTAAATAAAACTTGTTTAAAAGTAGTTTTAACTTTATTTTTAATGCTTTCTCGCCATTTTTTTTCCCACCAATAAACTCTAGTTAAATCATATTCTCCTTGGGGCATTTTTTGAAAAAATTTAACCGTATTTGGATAATAAGATTCTAGGGCAGAAAATATCGATTGATTAGTTAAATCTATAGTAGGTAATAAGGGATAATTAGGCGGAAATTTTTGATTAATTGCTTTTTCTAATTCTTTTTTTATTTTATTTTCTGTTATTACTTGTTTTTCGCCCCAACGGAACATTTTTAAGTAAGTAGTTCTTTGTAATGTCCATATAAAGATTGACAATTCATGATTGTCTGCTAATTCTAAACGAATGCCATCAACGGTATTTATTTTTTTCCCTTGAGATGGTTGCCAGATATTTTGTAACCAATCACAAATTATTTGAGGATTAGGGTTAGGAATTTCTAAATATAATACTTCGTTTATTTTCATCGGTATAACTCGTCAATTAAAATCTTAATTATCAATTACTATTCATTATCTAATCATAAACTCAGTTCGATCTAAAATTTTCAGTAAGGCTAGGAGTAAAAAGTAAAGTCTTTATGGTGATTTATTAACTCAATTCAAGGAATATGGTATCAAAGAAGTACAGTTTTATGATCTAATTTTAGCGTGGGCGGTGGATGCTTTTCGTCTCTTAACGGCGATAACTTTCAACCTAAAGTTTGGTAAAGGGTATGATCAATAAATAATATATCATGAACGTTGGGTTACTCTTCATTTAACTCAAACTATTATAGAGAAGTAAAATTTTACTTCTCTACCTAAAATACGATGATGTCGAATAAATTAATTTTGAGTGAGTCGTTGGGCTACTTGTTTGGCAAAATAGGTTAAAATCAAGTCTGCACCAGCTCTTTTCATACTGGTAAGAGTTTCTAACACTACTTTATCCTCGTCTATCCAGCCTCTTTGACTAGCGGCTTTTATCATCGAATACTCACCACTAACGTTATAGGCAACTACGGGTAAATTGGTATAGTCTCGCACCCGTCGAATAATGTCTAAGTAGGCTAAAGCAGGTTTTATCATTACCATATCTGCACCCTCTTTGATGTCTAAAGCTACTTCTTTAATCGCTTCTTTACCGTTGGCGTAATCCATTTGATAGGTTTTTTTATCGCCGAATTGCGGTGCCGATTCTAAAGCATCCCGAAAAGGTCCATAATAAGCTGAGGCGTATTTTGCTGAATAGGCTAGGATTCCTGTGTTTATCCATCCTTGTTTATCTAATGCCATTCTAATTGCGCCAATTCTACCATCCATCATATCAGAGGGGGCAACCATATCGGCTCCTGCTTCAGCGTGGGATAGTGCCATTTTGACTAATATTTCTACGGTTTCATCATTTAATATTTCTCCGTCTTTGACAATACCATCATGACCGTAAGTGGAGTAAGGATCAAGGGCAATATCGGTAATAACTGTTATCTGAGGGATTTCGGCTTTTATTGCTTTTATAGTGCGTTGTACTAATCCTTCTGGATTATAGCTCTCTTTTCCTTCGTTATCCTTCTTTTTTTGTTCTATCAAAGGGAAAAGTGCAATGGCATTTATGCCTAAATCAGAAACGTCTTGTAATTCTAATAGTAATAAATCGAGGGAAAAACGATAACAGTTAGGCATAGAGGGAATTTCTTGTTTGGTGTTTTCTCCTTCCATAACAAACACTGGATAAATTAAATCATTCACAGTTAGATAGTTTTCTTGTACCATCAACCGTAATGATTCTGTGTGACGTAAACGACGAGGGCGATGTAATAATAAAGACATTTTATAATTTAAAACGATAATCATTATCATTCATGATACCAAAAATTGATCTTGTTTTCTTTTTAGTATCGAATAAGTCAAAATTATCAAAAAGGTATTAGTAACGCAATCACATCCAGATAACTTACTTATGATTTAGCAAGAATGATGACACCACCTTTTGATCTACCATTGAAATGTTCGGAATTTGCTCAAGGAATTATCGACAATTTTAACAACTAATTCAGGGATTAGGTTAGGTATCACTACCAAAAATCAATGATTTCGAGATTCTTCCACAAGCTGGGAATAACAAAATCTCGTTGTTAGTAAGTAAGTCTTTAAATTGTTAATTGCTTCTTAATCTTCTTTTAGAGAAAAAATATTATCCTTTGATTATTGTACGTTTATAATCTGAGTTTATTATTATGAAGCATCATACTAAAATTGTCGCAACTATTGGTCCTGCTAGTAACTCTCCTGAAATAATTAGAGAGATGGTAAAAAAAGGAATGAGTGTAGCTAGGTTAAATTTTTCTCATGGTAGTTACGAAGAACACGCTCACACAATTATGGTATTACGATCTGTCTCAAAGGAATTAGATACTCCAATTACATTACTTCAAGATTTACAAGGGCCAAAAATTAGAGTTGATAAATTACCTAAAGGGCAAATTGAGGTAAAACAAGGACAAAAATTAAAGTTAATACCTGATAATGTAATACCTGACTCTGAAAATACTATCATCATCGATTATCCTTACTTAGCAGAAGAAGCACAAATTGGCGCCCAAATTTTACTTGATGATGGCTTATTAGAGTTTAAAATTGTGGAGATCGAAAGTCAAGGAGTTTGGTGTGAGGTAATAGAAGGAGGTATCCTCAAAAACCGTAAAGGAGTTAACTTGCCTAGCTTAAATTTGCGATTACCTTCCATGACAGAAAAGGATAAAAAAGACTTAAAATTTGGTTTGTCAGAGGGTATTGACTGGGTTTCTCTAAGTTTTGTCAGAAAATCTGAAGATATTATTGCCTTAAAAAGTTTTTTAGCTGAAAATAATGCTCAAGATACTCCAGTTATTGCGAAGATTGAAAAGCCTCAAGCCATCGATAATTTAGAAGATATTATCAACCAGTGTGATGGAATTATGGTAGCTAGGGGGGATTTAGGAGTAGAAATGAGTGCGGAAAAAGTACCCCTTTTACAAAAACAAATCATTTCTTTATGTAATCAAAAATCTATCCCCGTGATTACAGCAACACAAATGTTAGATAGTATGATTCGCAATTCTCGTCCTACCCGTGCGGAAGCTAGTGACGTAGCCAATGCGATTTTTGACGGCACGGATGCGGTAATGTTATCGGGAGAGTCGGCGGTGGGAGATTACCCCGTTAAGGCGGTGGATATGATGGCTAAAATTGCTACTATTGTTGAGCCACAACTTAATTTTGTCAATAACCCTCCTTATTATGATGATGCTACTAATGCCTTGAGTGAAGCATTGAATATTATTGATAAAACTTTGTCTTTAAAATTCATCGTCACGTTTACCAGTAGCGGTTATACTTCTATGATAGCGGCGGGAGAACGTCCAAAAGCACCTGTTTTAGCCTTAACTCCTCATGAAAAAGTTTATCATCGTTTAAATTTAATTTGGGGTGTAAAACCTATTTTAATCCCTAATGATCCAGTTAATTTTGAAGAATTGGTAGCAGAAGCCGAAAGGATTATTAAACAAAGAAATTTAGGAAAATCTGGAGATCAAATTTTAATTATGGCGGGGATTCCCACGGGTAAAAGTCAAGGTACTAATTTCTTGAAAATACACCAAATTAATTAATAATTATCTCCTCTGAGTTGGATCTAAAAAAATAGTCTGAAACTCTTAACTAATATGAGTTTTGGATTTATACCATTTGTAGATATTTTACAATTCTAAAGGTAATAAAACATCCCCTTCATCAATAATTTGTTTACAGGGGTTTTCAAATGAATAAACCACAATGTGTAAACCAATTGCGATTTGACGTTGAGAGCCTTCTTTATTGTAATAAGCATTAATTCTGTAAGAAGTTTAATATAGTGATTATTGTGGGTTTTCCCTACTCTACTATTATCAATTAGGAGTAAATACTATGGCGAAAGATAAAGTTCATGACATTATGCGGTATAACTATAATCCTTTAGATTTTATGTTTGCCCCCAAATCCGTTGCTTTAATTGGTGCATCTGAAAAAGAAGGTAGTGTTGGGCGCACTTTATTATGGAATTTGATTAGTCATCCTTTTGGTGGCACGGTTTTTCCTATCAATCCAAAACGTAAAAATGTTCTCGGTATTAGGGCTTATCGTAATATTAAAGAATTACCCGAAATCGTTGATTTAGCAGTTATTGCCACTCCTGCGGTGACAGTGCCGAATTTGATTAGGGAATGCGTTGAAGCTGGGGTTAAGGGTGCAATCATTATTTCGGCAGGATTTAAGGAAATTGGGGCAGATGGCATTGCATTAGAGCAAGAAATATTAAAAGAAGCCAAAAAAGGTAATTTACGCATTATAGGTCCAAATTGCTTGGGTTTAATCTGTCCTCCTACAGGTTTAAATGCTAGTTTTGCTAGTACCAGTGCTAAAACTGGTAATGTGGCTTTTATCAGTCAAAGTGGTGCTTTTTGTACTTCGATTCTCGATTGGAGTATCAAGGAAAACTTGGGTTTTAGTGGTTTTATCTCCATCGGTTCAATGTTAGATGTAAATTGGGGAGATTTGATCTATTATTTTGGTGATGATCCTTTAACTAAAAGTATTGTTATATATATGGAATCTATCGGTGATGCGCGATCTTTTATCTCCGCCGCTAGGGAAGTAGCCTTATCAAAACCGATTATCGTTATTAAAGGTGGGCGCACAGAAGAAGCCGCTAAAGCCGCCGCATCTCATACAGGGGCATTGAGTAGTAGTGATAAAGTCTTGGCTGCTGCCTTCCGCCGTTGTGGAGTTTTACAGGTGGACACTATCAAGGAAGTGTTTAACATGGCGGATTTATTAGCGAAACAGCCTCGCCCGAAAGGAAGACGTTTGACTATTTTAACTAATGCAGGAGGGCCTGGAGTTTTAGCCACTGATGCGTTAACGTGGGGAAAAGGGGAATTAGCTTCTTTAAGTGAGACAACGATAGAAGAATTAAACGCAATTTTGCCTACCCATTGGAGTCACAGTAATCCCATTGATATTTTAGGAGATGCTACCCCTCAAAGGTATGCACAGGCTTTGGAAATTGCTGCTAAAGATGATAACAGTGACGGATTATTAGTTATTTTAACTCCTCAAGACATGACTGATCCCACTCAAACGGCAGAAGAGTTAACGAAAATTACGGGAAAAATTACTCATAAACCTGTGTTGGCGAGTTGGATGGGAGGAAGTGGGGTTGCTACTGGGGTTGAAATCCTTAATCGCGCCAATATTTATACTCAACCTTATCCTGATGATGCAGCTAGGTTATTTAATCTCATGGGGCGTTATAGTTATAACTTGAAGGGATTGTATGAAATTCCTAGTTTTTCTAAGACTGATAATCTCATTGATGAGGATTTAGCTACTAATATTATCGCCCATGCCCATGCAACTAATCGCACTTTATTGACGGAATATGAATCTAAGCAGTTATTACAGGCTTATGGTATTCCTACTGTTACCACTATCATCGCTGAAAATGTCGAAAAAGCCATAGAATCTGCACAAAAAATTGGTTATCCTGTGGTGATGAAACTCCATTCCGAAACCATTACCCATAAAACTGATGTGGGAGGAGTTAGGTTAAATTTAACTAGCCAAGAGGATATTAAACAAGCCTTTTTAGGTATTCAAAAACGAGTTAAGGATAGTGACTTTTTAGGGGTAACAATCCAACCGATGATTCACCTAGAAGGTTATGAGTTGATTTTAGGTAGCACTGTTGATCCTCAATTTGGCCCTGTGTTATTATTTGGTACTGGTGGGCAATTAGTAGAAGTGTATCAAGATCAAGCTATCGCACTTCCACCCTTAAATAGTACTTTAGCACGACGATTGATGGAGCAAACTAAGATTTATACGGCTTTAAAAGGAGTTAGAGGGAGAAAAACCGTTAATTTAGCACAATTAGAGCAAATTTTGGTATTATTTAGTCAATTAGTTATCGAACAACCGTTAATTAAAGAAATTGACATCAATCCTTTATTAGTATCGGAAAATAATTTAATCGCCCTAGATGCACGGGTGTTATTATATGAGCCAAATATTGACAAAAAGCAAATAATTTTCCCCGCTATTCGCCCTTATCCTAATCAGTATATCTCTATGGCACAATTAGCCGATGGTAAAGAGATCAAAATTCGCCCTATTCGCCCTGAAGATGAACCACGAGTAGTAAGTTTTTGTACTGCTTTATCTCAAGAAAGTGTTTACTTACGGTTTTTTCACTCTATTAGTCATCAGTCTTTGATTTCCCATGAAAGGCTTACTCGTATTTGCTTTATTGACTATAATCAAGAAATTGCTTTAGTTGCTAGTTATACTCATCCTGATACTAATGAAAAAGAAATTTTGGCGATCGCAAGACTAAGTAGAGTACATGGTAACACAGAACAAGCGGAGTTAGGTTTGTTAGTCAAGGATAGCTATCAAAAACAAGGATTAGGGACACTATTAGGTCAAAATCTGATAAAAATAGCTAAAGAAGAAGGAATTACGACTATTATTGCTGAAATTTTACCTGATAATCACGGAATGCAAAATCTGTGTAAAAAATTAGGTTTTGAATTGCATAAAACTATGGATTTAGTTAAAGCAATTTATTTTGTTTAAGCAAAAACCCATAAAAGTTATCGATAGAATTTACCCATTTTATTAGGTTTAAACACTATTTATGGTGGCTGGTGGGCAATGCCCACCCTACATTTAGGGTTAATTTTTTCTATTTTAATAATTTTTCTGATAAAGTTAAAGTAATGAGCGATCGCAATAATAAGAAAGTAAATAACCCCGTTAATCCGAATAAAATCACCGCCCATGAGTGATAAATAGTTGAAATGAGAAGGATGCCATTAAGTAAAGAAAAACCCGTTAAACAAGTGTAAATTAGGGCTTTAAGAGCTAAATAAATAGTTTTTGTGATTCTTTCATTTTCTAAAGAACGTATCCTAATTTGTAACTCTCCTTGTTCTAATCTTTCTTGAAAATTTTGGAGAGTGTTTTCTAAACGAGAAGGCTTCTGTAACTGTTGTTGTAGAAACATTTTTCCTTGACGGGCAATAGTTACAAATAAGTTACTGGGTGTAGTAGAACGGGCAATATTACGAATAAAAGGTTGACTGGCGGACAAAAGACTGTATTGTGGATCTAAGTTACGAGCAATACCGTCAAGGGTGGTTAAGGCTTTAATGATAAAAGTCATTTGGGGTGGTAAACGGAAGGGTTGTTGTTCAAACATAATATAGATTTCTGCACTAATTTCACGAAAAGCATTAATATCTACAGGTTTATCGAGAAAACGAGTTAAAGAAAAGCTAATTAAGCGTTTTATCGCTGTCATATCTCCCATAGGTTCAATTAATCCCATATATACTAATGTATCTAAAACTTGATCAGCATCTTTTCGCATCATGGCAAAAAACGTTTGTACCATTTGTTCTTGTGCTAATCCCTTAACCTCCGCCATCGCACCAAAATCATAGAAAATAATTGAACCATCATTATTGACTGCCATATTACCCGGATGAGGATCAGATTGAAAAAATCCGTCAATTAATAGTTGTTTTAAATAAGTACAAATTCCTAATTCAATTAATGGTTTAACGGGGATATTTTTTTCTATTAATGTATCTATATCATTAATCTTTATACCGGGTAAATATTCTAAAGTTAAAACTTTTTTTGTCGTATATTGCCAATAAACTTTAGGGACAATTATTCGTTTATCTTCTAAAAAATTTAAGCGAAAACGATCTGCATTTTGTCCTTCTTTGATATAATCTATTTCAGCAAATAAAATACTAAAAAATTCTTCATATATTAATTTTAAATTATATTTTTTAAATCCAATAATAAAGCGATCGCCAAAACTAATAAGAGTTTTTAAAACTTGAAAATCTAACTTAAATAATTTTTCTAAACCTTGTCTTTGTACCTTAATTACTACCTTTTCACCTGTGTTTAAAATTGCTAAATGAACTTGCCCTAAACTAGCTGCAGCAATAGGTTCAGGTTCAAACTTATGATAAATATTATCTATTTTTTCTCCTAATTCTTCTTCAATAATACTAATAGCATCTTTGGATAAAAATGGAGGAACTCTATCTTGTAGCTTACTAAATTCTTCAATATACTCTAAGGGAATTAAATCAGGGCGAGTTGACAAAGCCTGACCAATTTTGATAAAAGTAGGACCTAGTTTAATTATCTTTTTTACTAACCATTTTGCTCTTTTTTGATATTGAATACTAGACTTATTTTGACGAATAAAATCAATAAAAATAAAGAAAGAAAACTGTAAAGTCACCAGTAGAATATCCCCTTGACGATGAAAAGGAGAATAATTTTGATAATCCCAAGATAAATTATATTGTAAAGATCTCATTCATTCGATAATTGTGGAAAAATAATAGTAAAAGTATTAAGATAATTATTTGATTTAATTAAGGATATACTAGAAACATTAATTATACCGTTTAAATTTTGTACTAAAGATTTAACTAAAGCCAATCCTAGTCCTGTACCACTATTAGTAATATTCTGTATTTGTATCCCTTGATAAAAAGGTTGAAAAATCTGTATTTGTTCATCAGTATTAATCAAACATCCATAATTACTAATTTCGATAATATTATCAGATTTTTCTTGATAAATTCGTAATTTAATATCTGTTTGGGGAAGAGAAAATTTACTAGCATTATGAAGTAACTCTTTGATGATTAAAGTAATGCTATTTAAGTCAGTATAAATATAATTTAATTGATTATCAATAATAAATTTTATTTGTTTATAATGTAACTCTTGAGAAAAAAAATTATATAAATCATCTAATAAAGGTTTAAGATATATTTTTTGATGTTCAATAGTTAATTTATTTGATTCTAATTCTTGTAAAGTTAAAAGATTGTTAACCAAATTAATTTCCTTTTCGCATTCATCTTCAAGAATATCTAAATAACGAATACTTTGTTGATTTTTATTTATTAATTTTAGCATTTTTATCCCCATTTTCATATTTGATAAAGGAGTTTTTAAAGCATCACTAAGACTAGCAATAAATTCATCTTTAATCATATTTAAACGTTTTAATTCTTCAATATGATCTCGCATTCTTTGTCCTAATTTGGCTTGTACATCTAAACTTACTTGTAGTTGTGTTGTTCTTTCATCAACTAATGATTGAACTTTTGCCACAGTTTGTTGATTAAGAATAGATGATGTAACCTGTTTTGCCATCCATTTTCCGACTTCAATTTCTGATATTTCCCAGGTTCGAGATTGATAGTTTTGCATTACTAATAAACCAAGAATTAAAGGCTTATAATTTCGAGAATTACGTTTAACAAAAAGAGGAATAATTAATAAAGATTGAAGTAAAGTTAAATCAAAAATATCAAAAATATCATTATTTATATTTAAATTATTTAGTTGTTTTTTATCTTTAATTTTAATCAAAGAAGGTGATTTTTGCCAACCATAACAAGTTAAAGGAGAATCTGATAACTGATAAGAAATAATTTGTTTTTTATGGGTATCATCTAAGTTTAATTGCCAATTATAAACAACTTCTACTATTGCCGAAGGAATTGATTTTAGATGATTATTAATAGGTAAATATTCATACTTGAATCTTAAAATCAAAAAGCGATCTAGTTTAAGTATTTTTGCGGTTGTAGCAAGATCATCATCAAAAATACCATCCATTATTTTATATATTATAAATCTAAACAGCTAAGGTTTATTATATTAATAATTTAAAAAAAATAAAATAATCAAGAGAATTTAATTTATCACGTTAAAATAAAAACATTAACAATCTTACTGATGAAAATAAATGAATACCATCTCACCACCAGAATTAATTATTCCCGAATCTAATCTTGATCGAGATTGTACCACCTTATCTCGTCATGTTTTACAAAGTTTAAAGAGTTTTTCCCCAGATGCTTACGATTTAAGCGCTATTATGAGTCGCATTGCCTTAGCTGGAAAATTAATTTCTCGCCGTCTTAGTCGCGCTGGTTTAATGGAAGATGTTTTAGGCTTCACAGGGGAGACAAATATTCAAGGGGAATCCGTCAAAAAAATGGATACCTATGCCAATGAAGTCTTTATTTCTGTATTTAAACAAAGTGGCTTAGTGTGTCGTTTAGCTTCAGAAGAAATGGATAAACCCTACTATATTCCTGAAAATTGCCCTATTGGTAGATATACTTTACTTTATGATCCTATTGATGGTTCATCTAATGTTGATATTAACTTAAATGTAGGCTCAATTTTTGCCATTAGACAACAGGAAGGGGAAGATTTAGACGGAGAAGCAACAGATTTATTACAAAACGGTAGTAAACAAATTGCCGCAGGTTACATTCTCTATGGTCCTGCTACAGTCTTAGTTTATACTATGGGTAATGGTGTACACTCTTTCTTTTTAGATCCTAGTTTAGGAGAGTTTATCCTAGCACAAGAAAACATCAAAATACCAGATCATGGTTCAGTATATAGTGTTAATGAAGGAAATTTCTGGCAGTGGAATGATTCTTTTCGCAATTATATTCGTTATGTTCATCGTCAAGAAGGTTATACTGGACGTTATAGTGGTGCATTAGTAGGAGATATTCACCGTATTTTAATGCAAGGGGGAGTATTTTTATATCCAGGTACAACGGATCAACCACAAGGTAAACTAAGATTACTATACGAAACTGCACCTTTAGCCTTTATCATCGAACAAGCTGGAGGTAAAGCATCCGATGGGATTAATCCTATTCTCGATATTATACCCTCTAAAATTCATTATCGAACTCCAGCCATTTTAGGAAGTAAAAATGAAGTAGAATTAGTCGAATCATTTATCGAAAAATAATTGATAATTAACTTAGTCAAAAAACTTTAATTTTAAGGAGAAAATAATCCTTTTTTTTGATATAATCTTCTTGATTAAATACTTTTTATATTATGATTAAAGCAATTGTCACCGATATTGAAGGTACAACCAGTTCGATTAGTTTTGTTCATGATGTTTTATTCCCTTATGCTTATGATAAAATGGCAGATTTTTTAATTAAAAACTGGGATAATTCATCAATAAAAAACATAATTTTAGAAGTAGCAAAACTAGAAAACTTAACTAATTATAATCAACAAAAAATAATATCTATTTTGAGGGATTGGATTAAAAATGATCTTAAAATAACTCCTCTCAAAGATATTCAAGGTATGATCTGGGAAGAAGGTTATAAAAATGGGGATTATCAGTCTCATGTTTATGAAGATGCTTATCAAAAACTATCTTTTTGGCATAGTCAAAATATCCCTATTTATATCTATTCTTCAGGTTCATGTTCTGCTCAAAAACTATTCTTTAAACATTCACAATACGGTAATTTATTAAATTTATTTACTGGGTTTTTTGATACTAATATTGGCGGTAAAAAAGAAGCTAACTCTTATAAAAATATCGCTAATAATATTGGGTTAAATACCGAAGAAATAATCTTTTTATCTGATATAGAAGCAGAAGTAAACTCAGCTTTTTCCGTGGGCATGAAAACTGTATGGATAATCAGAGATGAAAGTATATTTAATGAGAAAAAAAATAGTAATTATCCTCATCAAATAACTAATAATTTTCACCTAATAAAGATTTAATTTAGTTAGGGGTTATTCCATTAGTGAAATTAGAAAATGGGAGAAATATTTATAAATTTATTAGTACAAAAAAATTAATTGAAAAATCAACTATCAACAACGTTTTTCTGGATATAAACTGAAAATTCCTTCCGCCGATGGTTGACAAATTCCTCTTTCTGTGATTAATCCTGTAATTAGTCTTGCAGGAGTGACATCAAAACCGTAGTTAGCTACTGGACTATTTTCTGGTGTTACAAGTACTTCTTTAATTTCTCCTTCATGTAATCCTTTCATATATTTAACCTCCCTCCCATCTCTTTCTTCAATGGGAATTTGTTTCACTCCGTCACTAATTTCCCAGTCAAAGGCTGAATATGTCAAGGCAACGTAAAAAGGAATGTTATTATCTTTCGCCGCCACTGCTTTTAAATATGTACCGATTTTATTTGCTACGTCTCCCGTGTAAGTTGTGCGATCGCTACCAGTAATCACGACATCGACTAAACCGTGTTGCATCAGATGCCCTCCCGCATTATCAGGGATAATAGTATGAGGTACTCCTTCTTGCCCTAATTCCCACGCTGTAAGGGTTGAGCCTTGATTTCGTGGGCGTGTTTCATCTACCCAGACGTGAACTTTAATGCCTCGTCGATATGCTTCATAAATAGGGGAAGTAGCTGTACCATTATCAACGCACCCCAACCAACCAGCATTACAATGGGTGAGGATATTGACGACTTCTCCGTGTTTTTTGTGACTTATATCCTCAAGGAGTTTAACACCGTGTTTACCGATATTCTGACAAAAACTGACATCTTCTTCCGCGATGGTTTGAGCAATTTTTGCACTATTTTCGATTATTAGATTTATATTATCATTTAAAGTAACAATTTTTTCTAGTTGACGATTAACCGCCCATGCCAAATTTACTGCAGTGGGACGAGTAGCTTTTAATTTTTTTCCTGCTAAATGTAGAAATGTTTGAATATCTTTGACTTGATTTTTTTTTGCTTCCAAACTAGCAAGATACATTCCATAAGCGGCGGCTGCTCCGATTACTCCTGCACCACGAACGTGCATCTCTTTAATAGCGGTGCAAACTTGTTCAAAAGTGGCTAAATCTTCGATAATGAATTGATGAGGTAAATAGCGTTGATCTATAACTTGAATTATACTATTATCGTTAGGATGTAGCCAAATTGTCCGATAAGGTTTTCCGTTAACATTCATAAATAATTACTAAAAAAACAGCATTTTCTAGTTTAATCAATTATCGATTAAAAACAGAGAACAATTTATTATTTATGATCAATTATCCATTTTCAATTATATATTGCTAATTATCTATTTGTGATATACTATTTTTGTCTTCAATTTCTCCTTAGTTATGGATTATCTAATTTCTCCTTCTCTTCCTGCTGATAAATTAGCCTTGAATCACACCATCAAATTAGGTGTTATGGCTTCAGGTAGCGGTAGTAATTTTGAGGCCATTGCTCAAGCGATAAATAAGGGGGAGTTAAATGCTAAAATTGAAGTCTTAATCTATAACAATCCGTCGGCAAAAGTAAAGGAAAAAGCAGATAGATTAAATATTCCTTCCATATTATTAAATCATCGTAACTATTCCCATCGAGAAGCATTAGATCAAGCTATCGTAGAAGTATTTAAAGTCAATAAAGTGGAATGGGTTGTGATGGCTGGTTGGATGAGAATTATTACTGACGTGTTATTAAATGCTTTTCCCCATAGAGTAATTAACATTCATCCGAGTTTATTACCTAGTTTTAAAGGAATTAACGCCATTGAAAAAGCCTTAAAATCACAGGTAAAAATTACAGGTTGTACCGTACATTTAGTAGATTTAGAAGTTGATAGCGGTCCTATTTTAGTACAAGCGGCAGTACCTATTTTACCAGATGATACAGCAGAAACGTTACATCATCGTATTCAAATTCAAGAACATCGTATCATAACCCAAGGTATTGCACTAGCGGCGTTAAAGTCATAGATAAAAGGAAATAAAAATGCAAGAAACCCGTTTAAACTCGTTATTGAGTAAGTTTTTTAGTCAATTTAATAATTTCTTTACTAACCCTTGGCGTAAATCATCTTTAACGATAATTTGTTTGTTAGGAGGATTTTTTTTAGCTTCAGCATTTTCTACTTCCGCAGGACAAGTTGGGTTATTAGATATGACAATGGCAGTAGTTTTTTTATTGTCAACAGAAATTATCAGTTTTTTTGTTTATCGTCGTCGTAATTCTAATAATAAATCATTATGGGTTGACTTGTTAAATTCAACAAAAATAGGTTTTACTTATGGACTTTATTTAGAAGCATTAAAACTCAATTCTTAACATTAATAGTTATCAAATTTTACTTTTTTATATATAAATCTATTCTTTTCTCTTAATATTAACAATAACGCTAGTTACATAAAGACTAAACTATAATAAAACTATGGTATCTTAAGCTATAGAAAATATTTTTAACACAAATTAACAGGACATTTTAACTGAATAATATTGCGTTAATTTTTAATTAGTTTATTAAAATTATAATGAAAAAATTTATTATTATTGATCATTCTTTACAGGATTTACAAGGACATCATTATGAATGTAGTTTGTCAGTCGCCGAGGCTGCTCAAAGACGAGGTTATAAACCAGTTATTATCGCTAATAAAAAATTTTCTTCTTCTTTATATCCTGATAATATTGAAGTAATTTCCGTCTTTAAAGTAGATTGGTTTAATAATTCTACTCAACCATTAAATATTTTTCAAAAACAACTTAAAAGATATATTAATAATCAAGAAAATAGCAGTTTTGTTAATGGTATTAAATATTATCAAGAAAAGATTAATTATCAAATTTTTAAACTAAAATTAACTCAACCTAAAACAAGAGGAATTTTAGACAAAATAGAAGGAAGTTTATTTAGATTAAGTAAATGGATAAAAAAGGATATTAATTTAATTAAAAATATTCCTTTTACTCACACTCTTTGGGGAATCTTAAAAATAATTTGGGGTGTAACTAGGTTTAGTTTTAAAATTACTAAAAAAGTTATCGATAAGATTATCAAAAAGTTAGTAAATATTGAAAGTAATTCATTTATTGAGTCTTTTCGTCAAATTATTAATTCTTTAAAACTTACTCCAAATGATCATGTTTTTATTCATACTTTAAGTATCGAACAATTAGAAGTAATATTATATTTTTTACAAGGAAAAGAGTTAAATAACTTACCACAATATCATATCATGCTTAGACGAGATATTGATGATAATTTAGTTAAAAATGCTGAAGGAATAGGAATTAAGGCTTGTTTATCACAATTTTATCAATGTCAATTATTCCCAAAAAAAGTAAAATTTTATACTGATACACCACAATTAGTTACTCGTTATAATAGTCTTTCTCCCGTAAAATTAATAGAAATTCCTGTACCATTTAGACAAGAAATTTTACAAAAAAATAACATATCAAAAATAGAAAATAAGCCTTTACATTTAGTTTATTTAGGAGATGCGAGAATTGAAAAAGGTTATTTATATTTACCTCCTATAGTAGCTGATTTATGGGAAAATTATTTAGTCACAAAAAAAATTAGAATAACTATTCAATCTAACTTTAATATTAATAGTGGTGAAAAAGGAATTTTAGCTAGTAGATTACAACTTGAAGAATATCCTCAAGACATGGTAAAAGTTATTAAAAATTCCATGACAACAGAGGAATATTATCAATTATTAATAAGTGCAGATTTATTGATTATCCCCTATGATATTAATAGTTATCGTCATCGTACATCGGGAGTTTTAACGGAATCTTTAGCCGCAGGAAAACCCGTAATTGTACCAGCTAATAGTTGGTTAGCGAGTCAATTAGATGAAAGTCGAGGAGGCATTTATCAAAATCCTGAAGATATTAGTAAAACTATTCTTAAAGTAATTAATAACATTAGTGAATATCAAAAAAATGCGGAAAAATTTAGTATTAATTGGCGAAAAAAACATTCTCCTGATAGTTTAATTGATTGTTTATTAACAGAAGTAAATTTTAAGGATAATTCTGTGATTTCTTTGGATAATAAAAAAGAAAAAATCAATCTAGTTACTTCGCCAAAGTTATTAATGATTATTCGAGGAGATAGTTTATTAACTTTAGATATAAATGGGCAAATTATCCTTAGTCATTTACAATATTTATCAGAATGTAACTATCAACTTTTATTAATTATTTATTCTCTCGATACGTCATCATCCGAAAAAGAAAAAAATAAATTTAGTCATTCAATTAAATCTATTCTTAATCAAGATAAATTTAAAGAAATATGGTTTTTATATTCCCAAAATTCTCCTCAATTGATTAATGGTTTAGACAAAGAAAAATATTTTAGCAATGTTTACCATAATCAAATAACTTTTACAAGAAAATTAATTGAAGTTAATAGTTTATTTATTCCTGATAGTTTAATTAATTATTTACAAAAAGAGAATTTAGATACTATCTTTATTGATTCTATTATCGGTGAAAATATAGTTAATAAATTAGCCTTAAATAATCTTCCTATTATTTGTCAAGTGTCAGATTTATTATCTTATAAATCAGCTATTGAAAATAATCAAAATATTGATAATAATGAATGGGAAATGGAATTAAATTTATTTAGTAAAGTCAAAGTTATTTTAGTCAAGAATAAACATCAAGGAGAAAAACTTATTAGTTATAATCCTTCTTTAGTGGCTTATAATTTACCTAGTTTTAATAACTTAGTATCAGAAAGTAGATTTATAAATAATAGTAAAATTATTAACTTTATTTGGGGTAAAAATAAACTAGAATATCAACAGATAATTAATAATGCTTTAAAAATTACTTTAGGGAATAAAATGATTAAAAATAACCTCAGTCAAGGAGGAGAAAAAATCGCAATATTTTATCCTTGGGGAGATATTTTAGAACGAAAAGCTGGGGCAAGTCAACGGGTTGGATTATTAATTGATTATTTACAAGAAAAAGGCCATTCTGTATGGTTATTTACCGTAGGAGAGGAAAAAGACTTAATTTTAGATAATGTGCGTTATAGTTTTTATGATCAAAATTTTGAGGATTTAGGGTTAATAAATCAAGTTTATACCAATAGTTATAATTCCTTAGTCACCATTAATTCATTGACAGAATTTGAAACTAATAATCACCAGAATAATCAAATATTCACCAATAATTTTCAAGAAATTTCAGAAGATTGGCGTTTAAGTATGTATAATCAATTTACCTTTGATGATAACTTTAAAAAATCGATAACAAATATCATAGATTGGGCAGATATTGTCATTTTAGAATATCCTTTTTGGGCAAAAATTGTTAGTAAAATTTGTCAGGAAAAAAATATGAACTTAATTATTACTGCCCATGATATTTTATGTCAACAAGTATCTAAAAATTCTCCTATTTATCAAATCTTATTAGCAGAAGAAATCTCTAGTTTAAAAACAGCAAATAAAGTAATTTGTGTCTCAAAAGAAGATCAACAATTTTTATCACAATGGGGTATAAATAGTAAAGTTGTTTCTAATCCTGTTAACATCAATTTATCAGTAATAAATCATCAAGAAAAATATTTTAATCTTTATCCTTGGTTAACAGAAAATTATTGTTTATTCGTAGGAAGTGGACATTTTCCTAATATTGAAGCCGTAAAAGAAATAAAAAAAATAGCTAATAATTATCAGGGAAATCCTTGTAAATTTATTATCATTGGTAGTTGTTGTTTACCAGAAAATAATGATTATTTTATCTCTTTAGGAAAAGTTGATTTAGAGTTATTAACTATAGTCTATCAACAGGCTAAATTAATATTAGCACCGATGTTATCAGGTACAGGATCATCTTTAAAAATAATGGAAGCAATGAGTTTTAATAAAGTTATTTTAGGCACAAAGATCGCCTTTCGGGGATATGATATAATCAATAAAACTCACGCTATTATTGAAGATAATTTAACTCAATACCCTGCTATTATTTCTCAACTTTTAACTAAAAATAAAGACTTAAATTTCATTGGTAATAATGCTAAAAAATTAGCTCAAAATTATGATTATAAAGAATTATATCAAGATTATTTAGATTTTTAAATCAAGTTTGAGGTGATTATTATTATTTTACTTTACTAACTATATAACTAAGTGATAGAATAATTATGTAGTTAAAAAATTTAGGGTGAAAAAAATGCTATTTCGTCAATTGTTTGATCAAGAAACATGGACTTATACTTATCTCATAGCGGATATTGAAACAAAAGAGGCGGCGTTAGTTGATCCTGTACTAGAACAAGTATCCAGAGATTTAACGTTAATTGGTGAGTTAGGTTTAACCTTAAAATATTCTATCGAAACTCATGTTCATGCTGATCATATTACTGGTACAGGTGAATTGAGAAAATTAACCAATTGTCTAGGTATTGTCCCCGAAAAAGCTCAGGTAAACTGTGCGGATCGTCACATAATTGACGGGGAAATTTTAATGTTAGGAAATATTGATATTAAAGCCATCGCCACTCCTGGCCATACAAATTGTCATTTTTCTTATTTAGTGAATAATACCCATTTATTAACGGGAGATGCTTTATTTATTAGAGGTTGCGGTAGAACAGATTTTCAGAGTGGCAATTCTGGAAATTTATATGATTCTATCACACAAAAATTCTTTACTTTATCTGATGATACTTTAGTTTATCCCGGTCATGATTATCATGGTCATACCCTATCCACTATCGGCGAAGAAAAACAATTTAATCCTCGTATTTCCCATAAAAATCGTGAAGATTTTATCAAGATAATGGACAATCTTAATTTACCTAATCCTAGCAAAATTATGGAAGCAGTACCAGCTAATCAATTATGTGGAAAAGTTTAATAATTATTTACTTTTAAAATTTCTAATATTATTAACATTAAAATAGCTTTATTAGGTAAAAATTGTCATGAATCAAACTTTATTAGAAACAAGAATAAAATTGATTAATCCTCAAGAATTAATGGAAAAATTAATCAAGGAATCAGTTTTTTTAGTAGATGTCAGAGAGGAGGAAGAATATAATTTTGGTCACATTTGTACTGCTATTCTTAAACCTTCATCTCAATTTCATCCAGAGGAATGGTTACATCATCATAATATTATCCTTTATTGTCGCTCAGGGAAACGTTCTCATCAAATAGCGGAAAAATTAATAGCCTTAGGTATTACATCTGTTACTGAACTAGAAGGTGGTATTATCGCATGGCAAAAAGCCAATTTTCCTCTGGTAAAGTGATTTAAAAAATATTATGCGGTTAACTTTTGGTTTATTTTTAGGGATTTTTGTTGGCTTAACCCTCGGATTAATCGGCGGTGGAGGCTCAATTTTAGCTGTTCCTATTCTTAAATATGTCATTGGTGTTTCAACGAAAGAAGCCATTGCCATGAGTTTATTTATAGTGGGAATAGTAAGTATTATTGGTTTAATACCCCATTGGCGACAGGGAAATGTCAATTTCTCTATAGCCTTAATTTTTATTCCTCCTGCCATGATAGGAAGTTTTTTAGGCGCAAAAATTAGTGATTTACCCATTATAAATGAGACAATTCAACTCATTAGTTTTGGCATTATTATGTTACTTGCTAGTGTCTTAATGATTCTTAAAAGTAACCAAAAATCTGAAAATAAAGATATAATATTACCTGAAAAAAAAGAGATTATTAAGAATAAATATAGTCAACTTTTTATCACAATTATTGAAGGGTTTGGGGTTGGAATTTTAACAGGATTTGTAGGAGTTGGCGGAGGATTTTTAATTATTCCAGCCTTAGTTTTAGTGGGAGGAATACCCATGAAAGAAGCAGTGGGAACATCTTTAATTATTATTGCTTTTAATTCCGTTAGCGGTTTTGTTGGTTATTTAAACCAAGTGAATTTAAACTGGTTACTAATGATTAGTTTCACCGTCGCCGCTAGTATAGGAATTATTATGGGAGGGTATTTATCAGAAAAAATTAACGCTAAATATTTACAAAAAGGATTTGGTTATTTTGTCTTAACCGTTGCAATTTTTATTTTAATTGTTCGTTAAAATAAGTTATTTAAAATTATTGTAATGTGATAATAAGTTGTAAATTTTAAAAAAATTTTAGCTATTTATATTTACTTTTCAATCTTTAATTAATCATCAACAATTTAGCATTGCTATAACTAAGTCGGCAAAATAAATTTTATGTTTACTTATTTAAAGGCACTCATGGAATCAGGTAAGATACAACAAAGATTATTCGTTATTTTTATTAATTTTAAAGTCCATAATTCATAAATACTCTAATAGACCTGTTGCAAAATAAAAAGTAAAATCTATTTTAGGATGGAAAACGTTAATTTCTTAACTCATTACTTATTACTTATTACTTATTACTTATTACTTATTACTTATTAAGCTAAGACGCATTTAAGTTGCATTAATCAAATTTCCCTTATTCTTAAATTTTTTACTCCAATTTATCTCTAATTGATTTTCATTTAATAGCCTTGCGATTATTGTTTCTAACTCTTCTACATTT
>Ga0210036_1001877_pt1 | contig 23095 bp, 21 predicted proteins | sample CryGeymeta201515_FD_185469 | JGI IMG/M metagenome (GOLD analysis project Ga0210036, IMG submission 185469) | Groundwater microbial communities from Crystal Geyser aquifers in Utah, USA - Crystal Geyser metaG 2015-15 (SPAdes) (version 2) | ecosystem: Environmental > Aquatic > Deep subsurface >...
GTCTTCGCTGCAGAAACTCCTGATGCGAGCTCATCTGTAAAACCAGGTCTCCGTCTCATCACCTCCCCACTTCCTATCAACCTCGTGACAGAGCCAGGCAAGACGGTTACCACTGAACTCAAAGTAAAGAATGGAGGCACACAAAAAGAAACACTCAAGATCGATTTGATGAAGTTCAAAGCCTATGAGGAGTCAGGGAAACCACAACTTCTTGAAAGAGAAGCAGGAGATGACTTCCTTGATTGGGTAACCTTCTCACAGCCGACATTTACGCTCGCTCCTGATGAATGGAAAACGATCACGGCCACCTTTACTGTTCCATCTACCGCTTCTTTTGGATATTACTATGCTCTTGTCTTTTCTCGAGCAGAAGAAGTAAAACCAGCGAATATCTCAGAGACATCACTCGTTGGTGGTACAGCGATACTCGTTCTCCTCGAAGCGCGTGTCCCTGATGCGAAGCGAGAAATTGTTGTTACAGAGTTTTCATTAGACAAACAATTCTACGAGTTTCTTCCAACCACATTCAATGTGAAACTCAAAAATACTGGCAGTGTTCATATCGCGCCACGAGGCAATATCTTCATCAATCAGGGTGATACCAAAGACGTTGCTCTCCTCGAAGTAAACAGTGAAAAAGGCAATATATTGCCTAATTCAAGCCGTACATTCGATACCAAATGGAATGATGGTTTTCCTGTTTATCAGGAGAAAGTACAAGATGGTAAGACGGTTTTCGATGAAAAAGGGAATCCAGAATATGAACTGAAATGGAACTTCAAGGATGCCTCCAAACTTCGCTTCGGAAAATACACTGCCAAACTCCTCCTCATCTATGATGATGGACACCGTGACGTTCCTGTTGAAGGAGAGGTTTCTTTTTGGGTGATACCTTGGAGACTGCTCATTGTTCTTTCCATTATTGCTCTTTTCTTCTTCATCGGTTTCCGTTCAACAGTACGCAATATCTGGCATAAGATATTCAAGAGAAAAAAGCAATAAAACAACAAGAAACAGTATTTTTTATGAGATTTTTTTCGTTTCTTTTTTTCTTTGTCTGCACCTTTTTGCTTTCACACAGCACAGTACTTGCCGAAGAGAATTCGCGTGGCATTGTTCTTAGTCCTGCATTTCAGGAGATTCTTCTTGACACAAATGATAAACAAAGAGACTTCTCTCTCTCTGTTACGAATACAGAGAATAGTGCGGTAACATTACGTATCACAGTTTTTGACTTTGGCAGTCTTGATGAGTCAGGCGGAGTCGCTTTTCTCGGAGCCGAAAATGATCTGTCGAAGAAATATGCCTTAGCTTCTTGGATTCGTCCAGAGAAGGATGTTTTTATGTTGGAGTCTAATGAAACAAAGAAAATCCTCGTTACGATTGAGAATCGTGAAGGTTTATCTCCCGGAGGGCATTATGGAGCGCTTCTTTTCCGTGGAGAAGGCACGAATGAAGAAGGGGGTACATCATCAAACAGTATTGCTCTCAAACAATCTCTTTCCTCGCTTGTTTTCGTAAAAAAGATTGGTGGTGAAATATACCATCTTGAGCTCAAAGAATCAAAATATGAGAACAATCCTGTCCTTTTTCAAGATATGATGAGACTGCGTTTCCAGAATAGTGGCAATGTCCATCTGATACCGCGAGGAACTATAACCGTCACTGATCCCCTGAAGCGCATTGTCGGGAAAGGCGTAATCAATGAAGAATCTGCTATTATCCTCCCTGAAACTTTTCGGATATATCCAGTGGCATTGCGAACTATTGCTCCTTTATTTGTTCCGGGGCGTTATACAGTAGATATTTCGTATCGTTACGATGGACAAGAAGCCTTTTCTTCTGCCACTTTTTCATTTGACTTTTTCCCATTTCCTGCTACTCTAGGGAGTCTTATTTTAATAGCTGGACTAGGGTGGTATGGAGCAATCTATTGGAGAAAACGAAGTAAAAAAGGAAAGAAGTCTTCTGTTACAGATATTGAGCAAAGCAACGCTCAGTAAGTGTTTTCTTGTATTTATTTTCTTGTGTTCGTTTATTCCTTCGAGGAATGTCTTTGCAGAGGTAGTCCTTGACCAAAATGAGTATCCACATCACAGTATCCAAGTGACAGCGAATGTTCCGCTTACACCAGAATTTTCCTTTATTCTCAGGGAAAACTCTTTCATTTCATCTGAGAAACAAGCTGTTACCATAGGTGAAGAAATACTTTTTTCCGCACAGAGCGTCGGATGGAAGAATACTCCTTTGCGAAGCCATCTGATCCAGATGCGAGTAACCGATACTCATAGCGAAGAGATATTTTCTGCATCAGGCACGACGGATGAATCAGGAATGGCGACATTTTTAGTGAAAGCCACAGAGGCGTGGCTTGGTGAAAATGTGGTACAGATCATTGATATGACATACGATGAACCAATATACATCACACAGCAGGCGACCATCATCGTATATCAGACCGAAACAGTAACTGAGACAAATCTCAAAATGGTGCAGAAAATAAGAAATCATATTTCCGAGACAGTAGTGGACATCTTTTCGAAGCACAAGAAGGTAACAGGAGAAAGATACAGAGAAGATGCTATAATAGAAGAAAGGGAATATGCCTCTCTTGTTTCTCCTAACACATAAAAAGAAGTATGGAAAAAGTAGAAGAAGAAATAAAACAAAAGAATGTAGATATGGAGCCCGAAGAAAAGAAATCATCTCATACGAAGAGAAATATTTTCTTGTTTATCATTTTTATCCTTCTTTTTGGAGGAATATATATTCTGTGGCTCTTCTTGCAATCCCCAGCGATTGGTGTGATACGAACGAGCAGTCTTCCAAAAGAAGAAGCCTTTGATACAGGGACAGAAACGAAACAATTTGTTGGCACCTCTTTTAGTTTCTCGTATCCAGGGAGATACAAAGAAAGAGCACACACGCTTCCGGAAGCAGGACCAGTAGAAGAATCGATATTTCTTTCTGCTACCGATGTCGAAGGGAAAAAGATTACCCTGACTCTCGAGAAGCGTGATGCTGATACTCTTGATGCTTCGCCATCATTTCAGATGCGTCAGAACGACAAGAAAACATATACAAAGTCGTCTTTCAAATGGGATGGACTTGACAGAGTGCTTTTCATCAAAGATTCGCAAGTTTTTGAAAAAATACTCTTCTTGCAAAGAAAGAATCTTTTTTTGATCATTTCTGTGTCTTCCCCTTTTTCCCTTGACACCCTTTCGCAAGATCTCGAAGATATACTCACAAATCTCAAGTGGGAAAAGAAATAAAGAGAATTTTTCCAAAAAACCTTTCGCTTAGCCAAAAGAAAAAGTATCCTCTTTTTCTTTTTTTGTTTTTCTTTCTTTTCCTGACTCTTTTCTGTCGTCAAGTATTTTTGAGCTGTTTTTTACCTTGACAAAGCCATTATTTTGGTGTATACTAGAGAGGAAATAAATAGAAACGGGTGAGGAAGATACTAAATCTTCTGCCCGTTTTTTGTTTCTATGAAAATAAAAATCCAAAATACAATTCAGACTTTTCTTCTCACTGCCACCGTCATCGGTATGGGAGGATTCTTCTTTCCTGCGCATCAGGTATTTGGAGCAACCGGCGTCAACAAACAAATCAACTTTCAGGGGAAGGTAGTGAATACCGATGGTACCAATGTCGGGAATGCCAGTTACAATTTCCTTTTCTGCGTGTATACAACCGCCAGTCCAGCAACGCCATGTACCGCAGGAGCGAACAATGATGCAGTATGGAAAGAATCCAAGAGTATCACGACGACCGATGGCATTTTCCAAACCAATCTCGGTGATACGACCGCCTTCGCCTCACTCATTGATTTCAATACTGACAACATTTACCTCGGTATCAATTTCAATAGCAATGGTCAAATGACGCCGCTGGTGCATTTCACTGCTACCCCGTATGCACTGAGTGCTGACAAAGTGCACGGCCTCTCTGTGACGGATACGACAGGAACACTCACTATTCCAGCGGGCAAGACGATTCAATTTGCTGACGCCTTCTCTACTGCTGGTGCTTTTGCTACGGTTCTTACTTCGACAGGCGTGACCAATGTGACGCTTCCTACGACCGGTACGCTCGCGACGCTTGCGGGCACTGAGACACTGACAAACAAAACTATCGGCTCTACTGGACTTGTTTTTTCGGGAGCCACGACGGATATCGCTTCGGCAACAGCAGAGGATTTGACTTTGCAAGCAGGGACAACGAGCGAAACCAAAACAGTGCAGATCGGTGCTGGCGGAGCAGGCTCATTGACACCAGACTTTCTCGCCCTTGATGTGAAATCAACAACCGGCGACCCAGTAGCGACTGGTTTCGAAGGAGCGATGTACTACAATACTGTTGATAATAAATTTCGTTGCTATCAGAATACTGCTTGGACAGATTGTATTGGTGCTGGCACAGGAGGAGGAACACTCCAGACAGCCTATGATACGGTATTGGGGAACACTATTGTGACAACGACAGGCCGAAATATTGCCTATACACTCGACGAAGTAGCTACTCCAACCTCATTTACAGTAGAAAATAAGGATACCACTGGCGTTTCAGCTGAGCGCATTTGGAGTTCTATCGCTTCTGGAACACTCACAAACGGACTCCTTGTCGAGCAAACCGGTGCAGGAACTATGACTAATGCTATCCAAATAGCCGAGACGACGGGAACGATTACTGACGGCATCCTCATTACGGGAATACTTGGGAATATACTCAACTCTGCATCAATTGATATTACTGGATCTGGTGCTATTATCGGAGCGACAGGCGTTTCTACAACCACCGTAACAGCATCGGGTGCCATCGCCGCTAATGGAGGCATCACCTTTGATTCTGGGACAGATACTATTAGCGCTTTCACAGCCAGTGGCACTATTTCTATGGGAGTACAGGCGCTCAATGGTACGACGGGCGTCATCAACTATACTGGTTTTGATGTGGATGCTTCTGGCAATCTTGATGCCTTGGGTACGCTTACGGCTGGATCTGGAAACATTCAAGTGACCGATGCCACAGGCAAGGTGCAACATGATTCGATAGTTGATTGTGCTGATGGACAAATTCTCAAATGGGCTACGGCTGGTGGCTGGGCATGTGGGACAGATCAGACTGGTGGCGGAGGTGGTCTCTCGACAAGAAGCTTTAGTGACACGACAGTTGATACAGTAGTGGATAGGAATACAACGAGCTATTGGGATACGGCTGCGGAGAACAATAACTCCTTCCCGAATATTACTCCATCAACCACATCGAAATCTATCTATGGAGTGGTAACGATGGAAACTCTGGGTAAGAGTACTGGGGATGCGGAAACGACGGCACGCGTGGAGGCGAACATCGGCTCAAGCGCAAACTGTAACAGTGGTACATCCGTGGGCGGATCGCCAGGTACCTTTTCTAGTAACAACCGTGTAACCAAGACGAGTACCACAACATTTCTTTATTCGCCGGCGACAACGAGTACAATATACATTAATATCTGTTCCGATACCGCCACAGTAGGTACGACGGCGACTATTACTCGCTTGCGTGTAACGCTTTTTGAAGTGGATAATTCCAATGCTGACTTGGCGGAAATCTATCCAACGAATGACGAAACACTCCTGCCCGGTGAAGTGGTAAGTATTGACCGTACTATGATCAACGGAATTAAGCGGAGTGCCGGTGCACATGATCGAGACGTACTTGGCATTATCTCTTCTCAGCCGGCGTTAGTCATCGGTGGTAAGGGCGACGAGGGAGTGACAGGATTTGCAGTGGCGCTTTCTGGACGTATTCCAGTTCAAGTATCGACAGAGAATGGCCGTGTGGTTGCAGGAGACTACTTGACTTCGTCATCAGTTCCCGGAGTAGCGATGAAGGCAACGAAAGCAGGAGTTATAATCGGTCAGGCACTGCAAGACTTCAATTATTCAGATGACGAAGTCGGACTCGTGATGACTTTTGTGAAAAACACATTTTTCAATGGTGTGCAATTGACGGATAGTTCGGGTCTGATGACAGGAAAAAGTATACTACAGAGACTCGTCTCAGATAAGATAGAAACAGAGGAACGAGCCGACATGAGTGCGATTGTGACTGATCAGGTTGTGGCAGGATTTGAAATCATTACGCCAAAAGTGATGACTCAAGAGCTGGCAGTAGATACCATCAAACCATCACTTACGAATATGCTGGCCGTCCAACTAGGTCCCGATGGCGAAATCACTTTCGGCGAGCCAGGGAAAGAACCGACGAGTCACATCGATGCACTGGGTAATGCGACTTTTTCTGGTGTTGTGACGGCCAAGACTATCCGAGCAGAAACGATTGAGGGCTTGGAGATCTATACTGATTCGGTGAAAAGTTTAGCGGAGAAATATGCCAGTCTTACCGCAAGTGGCATCGTGTCGCAAGCTGTTCCTGAAAGAGCCGTTTCTTCTGGTGAAACGGCGTCGACTGCTCTCGCGCAGGCACTCAAGTCTATTACGGTTGATACGTTGACTGTAACTCTCGATAGTACAATTCTTGGACAGTTGTCTGCCACAGGTGGTCTTACCATTTCTGGCCCGGCTGAGTTCAAAGGGGAGAGCATTTTTCGGAAACTGGCAACCTTCTTTGGCAAGGTGGTTTTCAGGGATCGAGTAGCGTTCGAAAAAGCTCCGGTTTTTGCTTCGGACACGGCTGGTTTCGCAATAATTGAAAAGGGAGCACGCAAAGTCCGTGTCACCTTTGATACGACTTACGAGCAACAACCGATCGTTACCGCGACCCTTTCCAATGACCAGTCGCCACTCCTTGATGGCACGGAAGATGCAACGCTTGTGGCCGATGTAGCGGCGGTAGAACAAGAGTATCTCGATACGGTTTTTGCGAGCGATGTACGTTATCTCGTGACTGAAAAAGGAACGGATGGGTTCACTATTGTCCTTTCAAAAGATGTCCCCTACGACCTTCATTTCAGCTGGGTAGCACTCGCGGTAAAGGGGAGCAAGACTTTTATCTCTGAAAAGGTAAAGGTGACGACCCCGGAGGTCACGAAAGAAACTATAGATATCACATCGACTGATACGTCTGTTATCGATATGGTTGTTCCGATTATCACGACGGAGAATGTGCTGTCAAGCGAAACCCAAACAACTGATACGATCACCACTCACGCTGTGGATGAGACAGAGACGATAACTTCCGATGCTGGTACGAATGCAGAAGTGGCACCAGTGACCGATGTACTATCAACTGATTTTCCTAACGTATGAAAAAAGAAAAAGGCTTTACTTTAATCGAGATTCTTTTGGTAATAAGCATCATCGCCGTGCTTGCGACCGTTGTCATCGTGGCGCTCAACCCGGCACAGCGATTTAAGGATTCTCGTGATGCAAGGAGGCGTGCGGACGTGGAGTCGATTTCGAAGGCAATTCAGCAGTATGTTATCGATAATAAAGGGGCATACCCCGCTGGCAGTGGCCTGCAAGAATCGGATGCGGAAAAACAGCTAGGAACCGCGACGAGTGGCTGTGCTCTTTTTGGAGGAGATGGTACTTGCGCTACCGGTGATGGCGACTGTATGGATTTGAGCGCGGATCTGGCGAAATATCTTAAGTCCATACCGAGAGATCCGTTACAGGGAAGTGCTGAACATACATATTACACAGTAACAAGAGATGATTACAATATTGTAACGGTCCGAGCCTGTGGCGCGGAAGGGGATGAAGAGATTTACGTGTCGCAGTAAAGTTTCAAATGGATAATCCCTTTGAAATGGAAGAATTTTTTGGTATACTGATAGAAGGAAAATATTCATAAAAATAAATATATGTCTTTTTTTATAAAAGAAAAAACAGAAGAGGGAGGAACAAAGAAAAATAATAGGTGGCTTCCACTTTCTTTCTTGGTACTCGTTCTCCTTCTCATTGCTACTTCTATCGCATCATTTTATTTCTATACCCAATACAAAAAATCAACATTTGATCAAGCTAAAGTAAATCAAAATGAAGTAGAACAGATACGAGAGAAAATTGGGAAGCTCATAGAACTCCCTGACGAGATACCAACACTTGCGACTATTAATGACAAAGCGAAGCTTGAGAAATCTGCTTTTTTTAATAAAGCCGAGAACGGGGACAAAGTGCTTCTTTTCACCAATGCGAAAAGGGCTATCCTGTATCGACCATCGACAGGGAAAATCATTGATGTGACCGTAATCAATATGACGGACAGCACTCAGTCAACAACATCATCTGCTGATGTACAAAATACACAAGGAGCAGAAGATATTTCAAAAGAGTCAGTGCCGACCGAAGAGGTTGCAACTCCTCCTGTCGAGACGCCAGCATCTCCCAAAATTACTCTCTATAATGGTTCGATGAAAATTGGCGTGACCAATGGTCTTGAAGATGAAATTATTGCCAAGTTTCCAGAAGTGACCATTGAAAAGAAAGAGAAAGCTGTGCGGAGTGATTATACAGAAACAGAAGTTATTGATCTTTCGGGGAAGAATATGGATATGGTGCAAAAACTGGCTGAATTTGTGGGAGGAAAAGTAGTAACGGAACTTCCAGCTGGAGAAATAAATCCAGGCACTGATATTCTCATCATTGTTGGCCAGAAATAAAAAACAGAAAAACTGTGCTCAATCTAAAGAGCACCTGTATGACCCAAAAAGACTGCTTTTGGGTGTTGCATTCTGTGAAACCCTGTTTACTTCAAATAAAATGTACATAAGGAGATTTGCTTTTTTCCCCTTATAAGAGCTATCATTCAATCAATAGATAACAAGACTCGTTATGTCCGATGGTACTATTGAAGAGATTAAGGCGCGTCTGAACATCGTTGATCTTATTGGATCGTATGTTCATTTGGAGAAGTCCGGCGTGCATTACAAAGCGTGTTGCCCTTTTCATCAGGAACGGACACCATCTTTTATGGTGAACGAAGAGAAAAATATGTGGCACTGTTTTGGTTGCGCGAAGGGCGGAGACGTTTTTGCCTTTGTGATGGAAATGGAAGGGCTCGAGTTTCGTGAGGCGCTGAAAATGCTCGCAGAGCGCGCTGGAGTAGAATTGCCACAGTATAAAGGTGAGGAAAAAAATAAAGAAACCAAAGACCGTATCTATGAACTCTTGGAGCTCTCGACGAAATTTTTTGAGAAACAATTAGAAGGAGAAGTCGGACGAAAAAAAATAAAAAGCTATCTCACAGAGCGTGGTTTGTCAGAAGAAAGTATTCATACGTTTCGTCTGGGCTATGCACCGGACGGTTGGCACTATCTTCTCGATTTTCTTGTCGGTCGTGGATTTCGTATGGATGAAATAGAACAAGCAGGACTCATACTGAAGAAAGAAGGTGGGAGCGGATATTATGATCGTTTTCGGGACCGGGTTATGTTTCCTATATTTGATATTCTCGGACGCACGATCGGATATTCGGCTCGCGTCTCTCCTGGAAGTGATGAATCACAGGCCAAATATATCAACACACCAGAAACTGCTGTCTATCATAAAAGCAGAGCTCTCTATGGTTTGTTTCAGGCGAAACTTGCTATGAAACAATCGGCAGTGACCGTGGTCGTCGAGGGCAATATGGACGTGATTGCGATGCATCAGGCAGGCATACAGAATACCATTGCGGTTTCTGGTACAGCCTTCACTGACGAACAGCTCGCTGTACTGAAACGGTATGGGAAAGAAGTCAAACTTTTTTTTGATATGGATGGAGCAGGACAGAAAGCGTCTCTTCGGAGTACTGAGCTTGCACTGTTACAAGAAATGAAAGTGTCGATCGTCGCGCTTCCATTTGGGAAAGATGCTGCTGATATGGGTAGAGAGAATCCAGAAAAACTGCGTGAAGTAGTCAGTGCATCTATTCCAGCCCTGCAGTATTTTCTTGATGCGAGTTTGAAAAAATATGATGCAAGTACAGCTGATGGGAAACGTAAGATAGCCGAAGAATATGCGGAGATACTGGTCTTTGTGAGAAATCCAATTGAGCAATCATTCTGGATCAAAGAGCTCGCTCGCGTGATACAAATGGATGAGAAAATAGTCCTGGGTGTTGTTTCTCAAACGGTAAATGCCAAAGAAAAACGTGAACGTTATACTCCTTTTGAATCAAAAAAAGAAACATCATCACGTCAGAGTACTACTACTTTCAGTAGACGTTCGGAACTGTTGCGAGAAGAGCTCATTGGTTTTATGTATACTGACAAACAAGTAAAAGAAACGATACTTGCAACCGTGTTCAATGATGAAACAAAATCATTTCTCGAGAAACACCCTCTTTATTTCTTTTTGGTACAATCCGGAGGGGATGATCCAATAGCGCTTATTGAAGATACGGCACTCAAAAATGAGGCGATGAGACTTCCTTTTCATATTCTGGAGCTTCCGGATTTCATCGATATTCCTGATGAAGAACGTTCTGAAAAAATGCTTGGAATAGCCAAAAAATACCTCGAAGAAATGGAAAATGAGGTAACGAAGAAAGAGAAGCTTCTGTCGCTCGAACACGCATTGGAAGAAGCGCGGAAGCATAATGATAAGGTGAGAGAGAAAGAGCTTCTGACGCAATTTACCGCTATTTCTTTGGACAAATTTGAAAAAGGTTGCTAAGATGCAGTATTATCAATTATTTTTTTAGAGAAGTCAAGCAGTTGGCTTCGCCGTTATTTTTTAATAAAATTGTATGGCAACAAAGACGAAGAAAGGAGCAAAAAAAGTGGTAAAAAAAATCATGAAGAAGGAAGTTAAAAAATCAAAAAAAGTAATGAAAAAAATTGTGAAAAAAAGCGCTCCAAAAAAAGTGGTGAAGAAAGTTGCAAAAAAAGTGGTGAAGAAAACGACACAGAAAATTGCAAAAAAAACTGCCTCGAAAAAGTCATCTCAATCACCAAAAAAAGTGACAAAAAAATCAGTCGTTCAGAAGGTGACGAAAAAGGGAGCAAAGACTATTCCAAAAAAAGAAGTGAAGGTAGTGAAGAAAAAGAAAGAACAAAGTAAAGAACGCATCGAAGAACGCCAAGACGCAGTGACTGAACTTCTCGCGCGTGGGAAGCAACGCGGTTTTGTGACGGAAGATGAAATTATTCATATTTTGCCGGATATTGAACAGGATTTGGAGCATCTGGAAAATTTATACGAGAAGCTTGAAACATCTGGTATTCGTGTCGTCGATTCCGAAGAGATGCTCAAGTTCGATACTACTAAAGACGCGGTTAAGGTAAGTAAATCAGGAAAAGATCAAGGAAAGAAGAAAGAGCATACCAAAGAGAAAGAAGTGAAGGTAGCGACCAAAGATAAAATGATGGATCTTGGGGAAGAGAATACTTCAGATCTCGTTCAAATGTATTTGAAGGAAATCGGAAGAGTAGGACTTCTCAGTGGTGAAGAAGAGGTGCGATTAGCGAAACTGATCGAGAAAGGTGACTTGCCAGCGAAACAACGCCTCACCGAAGCGAACTTGCGTTTGGTAGTTTCGATTGCCAAGAAGTATGTCGGACGATCGCACAACCTCTCACTTCTTGACCTCATTCAAGAGGGGAATATTGGACTATTTCGTGCCGTAGAGAAATTTGATTATCATAAAGGATACAAGTTTTCGACGTATGCTACGTGGTGGATCAGGCAAGCAATCACGCGTGCTTTGGCTGACCAGTCGCGTACAATTCGTATTCCAGTACATATGGTGGAAACGATCAATAAATATGCGCAAATTACTCGCCGTCTTGTACAAGAACTCGGACGTGAACCTTTGGCAGAAGAAATCGCCGCGGAAATGAATATTGAAGTTGATAAAATCCGTCACATCCAAAAAATTTCTCAGGAAACAGTATCGCTTGAAACATCGGTTGGTGATAATGAAGATGATAGTGTCTTAGGTGACTTCATCGAAGATACGGAAACAGTGATGCCAAACCAATCGGCTTCCCGAAAACTTCTTAAATCGCACATTTCAGATATTTTGGATGAACTGACACCTCGCGAACAGAAGATTCTTCGCATCCGTTTTGGGCTCGAAGATGGAGTGACGCACACACTCGAAGAAGTAGGACAAGAGTTCGGAGTAACGCGTGAACGTATTCGTCAGATCGAAGCCAAAGCACTAGAAAAGATTCGCGAACATGCCGACATTCGTAAACTAAGAGACTACTAGAGGAAACAAAGAAAGAACACGAGTATTGCCTTTACTCGTGTTTTTTGTTAGGCTATTGGCACCTGGAATTGCCAGTTCTTTTATAAAGGAAAAGAGATGAAAACTGTCCTCTCTGAAGAAGGGTATCCGTGTGCCCTTTTTGAAACCTATATGGCAATGGTTTTGGGCTCTATTGGTTCGAATCAATACAGAAAACTCTTCGTTCGTTTACCTGATGGATCACTTCGAGATGTTATTGATGACGGTGACTTGGCTTGTGCATACTTTGTATCGTCGATACTCACGCTCTGCGGTCTTACGAAAAATGGGGTGCATACGACGGTTGATGAAACGATTCGTGATCTCGAACTCTCAGGCTGGAAACGAAACTTCGATCAACATGTAGGCAACGTAGTGATTTGGAAGCAGAAAGTGTGCAGTGACGGTTTACTTCATCGTCACATCGGTTTTTGTGTGACGGGTGATGAGGCAGTCAGTAACTATGCTATTTCTGGCCATCCAAGAAGACATCCTCTTCTCGAAAAAGACATCGTGGGTGAATATGTGCGAGAAGTGGAGGGATATTATTCTTATCCTCATTTTTGAGCCAATTATTCCTTTATAGAGGGATAAAAAGGCTTCGCAGAAAAGGTAATTATCATTGATAGTTGCCTTTTTTCTTTTTTTCCTTTAGAATAGTGAAGCTTCCATTTGGGAAGGAAAAAGTATTCCGACGTAGCTCAGCGGTAGAGCAGGTGACTGTGGAAACATTTGTGGTGTATGCAAAATATATGCCAGAAAAAAGAACCTATGCTGATCGCCGTGAGTATATCAAACGTGCTGTTATGAAACGTCGAAAGATGATTCGTGAAAAGGCGATGGTATACAAAGGCGGAGAATGTTCCTTATTACGCAGCCTTCTTGAGAAATCAAGAAGTGAAGAATGAGGTGAATTGCTGGAAGCCTACGGTCGCTCAGCACGACTATGGTAATCAGCAGCCAAGCCCGTAAGGGAAGGTTCAGAGACTATCTCGCAAGAGAGTACTTCGATATCTATGTAAATGGTATCGCGGGAAGCGCCTCACTCCTAAAGCAGTGTGCTACGGAGATGATATAGTCCATTCTTTTTGGAAACAAAGAGGGAAATGTAATCACTTGGTCACAGGTTCGAATCCTGTCGTCGGAGCAGAAAGTTAAAAGCGACCCTCTCTGGGTCGTTTTTTGTTTCAGATAAAACTAAATCTGATGGTTCAAATTTTTCTGGGACATCTTTTTCAAGAAGGACAGTGTTTGAACTGTTGGTAAAGTTGATAATTTCCACCAAAAGCTTAAAAGAATCTGTATATTCCATAACAAGCACCTTATTCCTATCTAAAGCTACCTTCTTATATACGAATTTGAGCAGAAGTTTCTTTCTTTCAATATCGGTGCTAGAGACGTATATATCCTTAGCTTGTTGGGAAAGCTCGAAAAGATTGGTTATGATTTGCTCATTTTCTGACCCATCATCATTCTGTTTGGTAATCTGGTTCATTATTTCGTCCTTTTCCCTCGAATACTGCTGAAACTTGGTATTATAGAAGTCTTCTGGTATTTGCCCGTCTATTTTGTCATCGTAGAGCTTTTCAAATCGGGCTTCCATTTGAGTGAGTCTTTGTTTTAACGCTTTGCTGGATGAAACTTGGACATCTCTCCTTTCATTGAATCCATACTCCAGCGCCTTTTTTGCCCATTCGAATATTCTTGAGTCTTTGAATTTTATTCGACCAAGTAATTCTACGACTTCTTTATCTACTGTATCCTCGCGGATAGCCGATTTCTTCGGACAGCCACGATAGAGATTACAATATCCATATACCCAACCCTTATGCATTTGCCATGTGATGGCACCTCCACAATTTTCGCATTTCATAATGCCTTTGAATAAATAATTATGTTTGCTGTATTTAGGAGCATCTTTTCTTCTCATTGCAGTCTGCACCGCATCGAAAGTTTCCCGTGTGATAATCTTCTCTTGGTTACCACTGTAAATCTGTTCATTCCATCGCACTTTCCCACAGTAGAAAGGGTTGGAGAGAAGCTCGGCTAGACGACTCTTCGGTATTTTCTTTCCAGTTCTTCCTCTTAATCCGAGTCCATGTATGGTGTCTAAAAGCCTCTGGAGCGAATAATCACCAGTAGAGTAAAGGTCGAACATCTTCTTTACCAGAGGGGCACGATCTGGGTCGGGGACATGTATCTTGTGTCCTTTTTCACCGATGGTCATATAGCCGATTGGTGGCCTTGTCGGAAGCCAGCCTTGAGCGATTTTTTCTTTTTGCCCTTTCTTTACTTCCTCAGAGAGGTTATCCGTATAATATTGAGATACTGAAACGCGGATATTCCAGATGAACTTCTCATTTGACTTGGAATCTCTCGTGAGAATCCAGTTTTCTTTCGCAAAGTGTACTTCTCTCTCGGCGTCCTCGTTTATCCACTCGTTGATTCTTACGGCGTCACGAAGGTTTCTTGTTAGACGGTCTACTTTCTCACAAACAATAATCTTGGTACGTTCCTTTTTGAGCATTTCCAGCATTTCTTCGAATACCTCTCGCTGTTTGTGACCGCTGGCGGATTCAGAGACGGAAAAAACTTTCTGGATTTTCAGTCCTTTATTGGTGGAATAGTCGTGGAGGAGCTTTTCTTGAGAGGAAAGAGAATAGCCCGATTCTTCCTGCTCTCGTGAAGATACACGGCAATAGTTGAGGCATTTTCTAGCTGTAGTAATCATATTTTTATTTTGATTCTCCTTATTACATATTTTGGATTTGATTGTATACTGGTTGTGAATATTTGAACACTTTTTCTTCATAAGACATTTGTTAGATTAATTTTTTAAAGTGGTAAAGTTTCTCTCCCTATATAGAATGACTGTTTTGCTATTTTAGGCAGAGGGTGTTGGGAGGTAGCAAATTTTCTCGTTTTTTACACCGCTACTTTTTTCTAAGACATCGCCGGCTTTAATAAGCTCTTTCAGCGCTATCCTTACCGTCTTGTCTCCGACCTGCTCCTCTCCCCGGACAGCTTCAACGATTGTTTTAATAGCTAAGTCAGTTGAGGATTCCTCAAGTGCAGAGAGGATGATGGCCTTGGCAGACTGTTGTTTGCTCAGTTCCTTTGGACGTTCTCCTAGGTACTCGAAGAAGGTTTCGTCTTCCGTGTCTCTCACTGAAATATCAAAAGGGTCGAATTCTTTGTCGCACCGAAGTTTAGACTGCTCTACGGTGAGTATATTTTTGTCGTCCTTACTTTTTCGGATAGAAATATGAGAGTCTACTGCAGCAAGAATGTCAGATGATCCTCTTAGTCGACTTCCAATCGCCCCCTTTGACAGCCCTTCTTTCCTTTCATGGTGGATGAGAACAACCGTTATTCCTGCCTTGCAAAATTTCTTTAATTCTCTGAAGAAGGCCGACATTTCTGTGGCCACGTTCTCGTCAGCGTTGTTAACACGCACGAGAGAATCGATGAATACCATCGCAATGCCTTTATCTTGGCAGATTTTTAGAACTTTTTTCTGAGCTGATATATCTCTCACAAGAAACCCTTCCTGTGATAGGAAGAAGATTGGAAGGTCTCCGTTTTTATCCATTCTTTCCATCCGTCTCTTGACTTCTCGGAGGTGGTTTTCTTCGTCGATAATGAGAATTTTGCTTTGAGTGCTTTCAAACAACCCGAGAAATTTCTCTCCCTTGGCTATGGCTATGGCCATGAGAAAGGTAATCCAAGTCTTGAAACTTGATGGTGCACCAGAAACGATAGTTATCCCTTCGAGCGGAATCATATTTCTGATTGCCCAGGCGTTTTCTGGAAACTCCATTTCGTGTAATGAGCTGAGGCTTATAATGTTGTACTCTCGACTTTCCGTCTCCAGTTCTTTTTTAATTTCTTCGAGCTTGTTCTTTATAGATTCCATATTTATTGAAGCATCGCCACTGCATCGGTGAATCTGATACTGTAGAGATGCATAGTTAATGTGATTACGTCTCCTCCCGTTTGGCATCCGAAACAGTAAAATGAATTTGTTTCGGTGTAGAGGTAGAAACTCGGTGTTTTCTCCATGTGGAACGGACATAGGCCAACGAAGTTTTTACCCGATGATTTAAGGTCAATTTGGCTTCGTGCCAACTCGTAAATTGGAAAGTTTTTCGCACAGGACTTCCTCTCTTCGAAATCTTCGTGTACCCGACTCTCTCTAGGATTTCCTTTTGTAAGCGATATAAGTCTCTTTAGTCGGGAGATATCACGCTCCGTTTCTAAAAGATTGCGAATATGGAATTTTTCAATGAGCGCTTCGTAGGCTGGTATATTACATGAAGGTTCTTTCTCTACTTTTTCCAAGAGTTTTTTGATAATCTGTACTCTTTGGTCATACTCCTCTTGTCGCTCTACGAAGACAGAAGGAATGTCTGCTTCTGGAAACATCTCGAGCAGTTCTCTGTCTGAGTACCAGTCGAAGGTGTACCCGCGAATTGTTCTTGTAATCTTTTTCATCTGTGTTCTTCTTCTGTTAAAAATTCAAAAAAACCGATAAGCTCCCGAGCGATAGCGTTCGCTTCATCCCGAGAACATTCCATACCAAAATCATCCCGGAGAATTTCTTGGAGTTGGTCAAGAATCTCTTTCGAACTTTTTGATTGAACTGATAACTTTTCATTCATGCTCTCAGTCTAAAGAACCCTCTCACTGATAAGAGGTAAGAGGGTTACAGAGGGTTTCCAGTACAATTTAAGCAATTTTGGCAAGCAAAAAAGAGGGTATTTTCAGTTACCCTCTAGACCTCAGGTTTTCTAGATTATAATTCCCTCGCTAACCCTCTAGTTCAATCCACAATATACTTTTATTTTGATCATCGTGAAAAGATATTTTACCCTTAAGTTTTTTCTGAATTTCTTTTTTTGTCCACTCTATTTTAGCTAAAATCTCCGTGCGCCGTAAAGACGTGCTATTTAATTTTTCATTCCTAGTATCCTTTGGTAATCGTATAGCTTCAAAAATTGCCTCGATTTTTTTATGTACCCCAAATTGAGGTTCGTTGAGCGATTGAAGAAGATTAAATTTTCTAGTATTTACACCACCAATGAGAACTCCCTTACTATGTTTGTTGAGCTTAAAATATCCTTGGCCTTCTTTTATTTCGGTAAATGGTTTTGCAAGGGCCTCACCGTTCTTTATGGCTGGTTCAAAAGGGGTCGCAACCAGACTGGGAGTAGAGTCCTGCATGTTTACTGACTTTAGATTTGATATATGAGTATCAACGCTTTGTAAATCTAATTCTCTTTTTCTATATTTATCCAAGTCGAGGCTTTTCTCTCTGTCGATCAGTTTTCCATAGAAATCAAGCATTTCGTTGCTTACCCCTCTCAGAGTGGTCTTTTTTTCATCTAGTTCCTTTTTTGCTGAGTAAAGACTTTCAAAAGGTATGTAACGAGCAAATATAAAATCTGAGTCTAAATGCTTTGTTAGGCTGATAATTTCATCCTTTAATTGTAGATAGTATTCATTCGAGCTCTCATCGAATGGTTTAGAGGATTTCAGATATTCCAATACCAACGTAGTGAACTTTTGATAGACGGGTACGAGCTTTTGGATAGCCTCTCTCTTTGGCTTCCATATCTTTTCTAGTTGAGTGGCAACTTTATAGGGATAGTAAGTGCAGGTTATGTAAGCCGTCTCGTAGTCTTCGGGGTCTTGGTCGCCTCTGATGAAATCGGAGTAGCTTTTAATAATACCAGCACTTTTTAGTTGCCTGATTGTTTCTTCAGTAACTTCAGTCAAATCAAAATCCTCGTCATAGTCCTGAGGAACCGAATAGTAGCCTTCCAGGCTTATGGTGGTCTCCAGGGCGCTCTCGGCTTTCTCCTTGTCGCGCGATAGAGCATGTCGAAACAGCTTGAGAAGCATTCTTTCAGCTACCGAGGAGTCTATAAGGTCATAATTTGAAACTTTTTCCATGGACCAAGATTAGCAAGAAAGAGTACTAAATACAATGAGAATCAGCGGATATTGCAATACTATCAATTCGGCGGTATTCTAACGGTGGACTCATGCTCAAATAGCTCTGAATACCTAGTATTCGGTTTTTAGCCCTATCACGCCCTTTAGCGGGCGGCTCGATGCACATGATAGGGCATCTCGGTGCTTTTTGAGTGTGAGTCCCGTCGGGTCGTCCTCTCAAGTAGATTCTCCCGACGACTTATTTATAAGTCGTTTTTTTGATGAGATGTCTTATGGACGAGAACAGGCTATCACAGGCAACAATCGAAAAGCTTGGATACTATGTGTACCTTTTGATAGATCCTAGGAAGAGTGGTAAAAACAACGGAGTCTTTTATGTTGGAAAAGGGAATAAAAAGAGAGCACCATCTCATCTAAAGGATACAGATTTTGAGAAAGAAGAGTATGCTAAAAATGAAAGGATAAATGAAATTAGAAGGTCTATTGGAAATCCAGAGCCAAAAATAGATATTCTGAGACATGGGCTAACAAGTGATGAAGCTTTCAAAGTTGAATCTGCAGTTATCGATTATATAGGAATAGAAAATCTGACGAATGAAGTTCTAGGACATGACTCTACTGATCGTGGACGGATGAGTTTGGATGAAGTAGAAATTAAATACCAGGCAAAAAAAGCAGAATTTCTTGATGACTTATTATTGATTAATATAAACAAGACGTTTAGGCGCGGTATGAGTTCTGCAGAAATTTTAAAAGTGACGAAGGGGGATTGGAGAATCATAAAAGAAAGAGCAAATAACTTCAAGATTGTTTGTGCTGTTTTTCGAGGAATTGTAAGAGAGGTTTTTGAGGTTGAAGAGTGGGCGATTAGTCCAAAGGATTATAAGAAACCAAGGATATTTTTTGAAGGCAAGGTCGCAAATAAGAGCTTAAGAGAAAAATATCTTTATCGAGATGTCTCAGATTTTCAAAGTCAGATTCCTACCAGATATATTAAGTTTGATAAACAGAAAAAAGTAATAGACATGAAATGTTTATGTGGCGATTCTCAATGTGCGAAGTGTCTCACTGTGAATTGCGAAGATGATAATTGTACTGTTCATACTATGGAAAATAAGACGAAGAGGCGGAATTATTTTGAAATAAAAAGAAAGGATTCTACGAAGAGGTAGGGAGTTATTAATAAATCAAAAATTGTACAGAAATCACATTCAGGTATATTTTTTAAATTAATTCTATTAAACCCCTTAAAGAGTATGAATAAAGCGACATCGGGAATAATTATAGCTGTACTATCCGTGGTAGTGTTTTCTATTTATTGGTTTGGGATACGACCAGGAGAGGTTAGAAAAGATTGTTGGGAGCAAGCACAATCCCATGCCTCAAAAATTTCTGCCAGTGAAGCTGTAATGATTGAACAAGGCTCCAACCTAAGGAGAGCAGACTATGAGAAGGTAAGAGATGATGGCTTCAAGTCGTGCCTTTTAGAGCATGGATTAGCAAAGTAGTCTTATGAAAAAATATTCGCTTTACATTATTACAATCCCGTTGGCTATAGCAACTATTGCTTTTGTTTTGTGGGTGCAAAAAGGGAACATTGAGGATACCGCTAAAGTTGAAAGTCTTGATTCGGTTAGTGTGGATTCTTATGAAAACACAACTGAATCAGTGGTAGCTGATTATTTTAAATGTCCCGAAGATTACGCTTCCAAAGAGAAATATGCCGAGGATTTGGTAATGTATGCTAAGAATTATCAAACAGAACATCCTAATTCAACTGACGATGATCTTATTGAGGAAAGAAATAATCAGTTAGTAAGGCATGGCTGTCGAAATAATTTAGAAAGCATTTTTAGTCAGGAATTAAGGAATAAGAAAATAGGGATAGATAATTTTGTTGAAAGATACGGAGTTTTACGGAGATCATCAACTTCGGGAGATATGCGATTCGATTATTACGATAGAGAGAACGGAAAGGTTCTGGAGAATTGGAATGGTCATCCGTGGTTTTTCGCTACAGTTGCCGATTTAAAAGATGATAAGAATATAGATGATTACTTCGATTACGTTCAAAAAAATAAGGAGTCAGTTTTCAAGATTACCGGAATAAAAGAAAAGGATGACTGCGATTATTATGGAGATGGAAGTTGCTTAGAGGATATTACTGTAGAGAAAATAGAGACTTATAAAAAATATTGATAAAGAATCAATAAAATCATATGGCTTCATCGGGAGGAAAAAGAGAAGGGGCAGGAAGGCCGAAAGGTGCTTTAAACAAGTTCAAGCTAAGAGAGCGTTTCACAGAGAAAGAGATAGAAGAATTGGTAGGGGAAGCAAAAGAACAAGCCAAGAAAGACCCAATCATGCTTAAATTTCTTCTTGAACAGATATTTGGCAAAGCAAGACAATTAATCGGGATGGGAGGGGAGGATGAATGCTCCCCAATTAAGGTGCAAGCGATATATTCTTTGGAGCAGGAATTGAAGAATTGGAGTCGAAGCTAAAAGGGCAAAAAGTTAGAAATTGTCATTAAGACCTCGCGAGGGTCTTTTTTAGTGTATTGCCTCATCCTAGGCCACTCCTCCATCACCCAGAATGACCTCTAAGGCTCAGAAGGGGATAAATAATATATCTTTATACGCCTAGCAACTAAAAAATGTTTCGGCGTCCACTTTTTGAATTAACTTTCTATTCATACTAAAAATTACTAAACATTAATATAACACACAAAATAAATAAATAATAGCTTAACAAAGCATTTATAATAAGTAATTTTATATTAAATATGTTAGTATTCATATTTACTGTTGACAAAGCTCTGATTAACTGCTATTTTAAGCTTATAATATTGCATATCTTAAAATATAATAAACTAATTCAAAAAATATATGGCAAACAACATTCGAAGCAGATTTATTGTGGCTAGCGATGAATATACTGGCAATATAGAATCTTTGGCAGACAGAGCTATTAATTTTGGGAAAGTTACAGAAAGTGGCGATATTATCATAGAAGATAAATCGATAACGAAGGAAGATATAATTAAACTGTCTTTGGTTTTGAGATTCATTGCCCATGAATTTAATGAAGCAATTCCAAATTCATTAAGGCCTTCTGAACTGGTTGGTATCACAAACCAAAGAGTTGAGGCCGTTGGTTCAAAGTTGAGCGAATTAGCTCGAAGTGGATTCATAAAAAAAATAGGACGGGGTCAGTATGTTATTCAAAGCTATAAAATAGATTCCTTTTTAACTAGTCTTGAAAACAAGACCGAATCTGGGAAAAGATCTGTATCCAGACAAAGTAAAAAAGGGAGAAAAACAGGAGATAGTACCAAAACACTGACGGGAGTGGGGCGAGACATTCAGTCTTTAATTAATAATAATTTTTTTAATGCGCCAAAAGTTATCAATGAAATATTACAAGAACTTAAACGGGAAGGTTTTTTCCATGATCCAAAGGTTGTTGATAGAACAATAACTACAACATTCCTAAAGAATAGGCGTTCTTTAAAAAGAATAAAAAATGAAGACGGGGGTAAATCCAAATGGAAATATGTAATAAGAAAATAGATAAATTTTAATTTAAAATAAATAAGAGTAATGGAAAAAAGTAAGGTCAGTAAAAATATAGATATACATTGTTTAGGCGAGTTATGTCATAAAGTTTTTTGGGCATTTGATCATCTTGAGGACGATGTAAAAAATAGATTTAAACCTTCTGATATAGCTACTTTCTTAATTGAAGAAAAGGGTATAAAAACTTCAGTTCAAGCAGTTTGGAATGTTCTAAATAGAAAAAAGGATACATTCCATAATAAAGATGGTAGTTATAAAATGATGGAAAAAGGTAGACAAGAGCTCCTTAAGATAACTAATCTTGAGAAAGTAATCTTTATTGATGCTAATAAACCATTTTCAGCAAAAAGGAATGAAAACCTCAAAGCGCTCCTTTCTGGCCTTAAGAAAGAAATTGTAGTATGCGATCCGTATATAGATTTAAATACTCTTGATTTCATATTTTACAACTTCAATAAAAAATTACCGATAAGAGTATTGACTGCAAATGTTACAGATAAACCAATTGGTTCATTTAAAAGGCAACTACAAGAAATGACCCAAGAAGGATTTCAAATTGAAATAAGGGTCTATGGGAGCAGTTCTCTGCACGATAGGTACATTATAGATGATAATAATTTTTGGTTGTCAGGAAATAGTCTTAATTATTTGGGGAAAAAGGAGAGCTTTATTGTGGCATTAGGAAGTGATATTCGTCAGAGTATGTTGTCAGTCTTCAATTCAAGGTGGAAAAGCTCCTCCTCTGTTTGACGAAGAGAAGAGTTATTTATAATAATTTTTTTAAAAAAATATGATAAAGTGTACAAAATGTGATCAAGTAATAACAGGGGTTCATTATGAGTTGGGGGAGCCGGGTGCGTTTAGTAGTGGTTCCAAATCATTTATTGCGGTCGCAACTCCTTGTAATCATATAATTGGAGCAGTTCCAATGACATGGGAGGCAAAGCTTGATGATGGATTAAGTAAAACAGAAGAAATCAATAGGCGAATTCATGCCCTTGAGCAAAATGTTAGTCAGATACTTCAATTATTAACGAGGAATCATTAAATAAAATCAGGCCTAAGTCTGTTGTAACAAGCCTTCTAGTTTCTTTTGCCAGACTTCGGTATTCGGATAATATTGTTTTAGATCAATGGTTCCAAAATTGGTCCACTGGCTGAGCATAAAAACACATTCATAATGAATGTGTTTTTGCATAAGGGGAGTATAATGAGAGAAATTTAAGAAAAAATGTACTTGACCCCTTTTCTTTTTATCGCTTATCTATGTATAGTTAACAGTCAAGGGTAACACTTTCTAGGTATTTCTCATGAGGAGTAAGTCCATGAAAGGTTAAATGTAATCGTTCAAAATTGTAGTAATGTAACCAGTCTTCTTTTGTTTTCCAGATACG
>Ga0210036_1001890_pt1 | contig 23005 bp, 19 predicted proteins | sample CryGeymeta201515_FD_185469 | JGI IMG/M metagenome (GOLD analysis project Ga0210036, IMG submission 185469) | Groundwater microbial communities from Crystal Geyser aquifers in Utah, USA - Crystal Geyser metaG 2015-15 (SPAdes) (version 2) | ecosystem: Environmental > Aquatic > Deep subsurface >...
CCTTTTCGTCGAATACGAAAGCAACTTTATATACCTAAAATAGTTTCTTAACCGCGCCCTCCCGCCCGATTGGCTACCCGAGTGTGAGAGCAACCCTAGCGGTCTGCCCTCTCACCCGGGCGCCTCAGAACGGAGAAAAGGTCGGCCCTAGTAAATTGCCGAGTTTCTCCAACCACCCTACCTAGCCGAACGTAGCCCTAGAGAGCTGGCATAGTCGAGAGAACGCGGTAGCGTTCGCTCGCAATGAGATACCATACTAACGTAACCTTATCCTCACTATCCATTCGAAACATGACTGAATATCCTTCTACTTCAGTACCCGTACGGTACAAGTAGCAGACTAGCTATTCTTGTACTTAGCTGTTGTTGTCAGTGGTATTACTACCACTACTCTAGCATTGTAGAAAAAGGGACCCAAGTCTCCTTTCCGGGAGTATAGGGTACGTAACCCTAGTATTCAGACTGATATTGCTGAGGAAGCATTCGACTCAATGAGTACATTTAGCTTAACATAATGATGCGCACCGTAACTAGGCGGCGGCTGCCTGAACCGACTTGTCCCAATATTACATACATTGGCACAACAAAACGTCCGACGATGGGGGCATCGGAGCTTGAAGTGTTCAACATGCCGTAGTTGCCCTCTTAAAGGTACCTTTCAAATCTACACGTTATTGTTTTCCCAAAAAAGTAATTTTCGTGCCACTTTGATTATGTATTTAGGACTGCAGTAGTGTACATAAAAGACGCGTGTTTAGAATGAATGAGGAAATTTGGGGAGGTATTACCCCCTTGTAGATACTTAGCTTTTTACGCCCCTTCCAAATCAGCAAGACTGTCGCTACTTTCGCTGTTCTCGCTGCCGCTGTTCTCGCTGGCACTAATTTCCTTTTGCGCTGCTTCCTCCATACGACGAACCTCTTCTTGAAGCCTTCGAATTTGTTTTTCTTTAGAGGCTTTCAAATCTTCAATTGTTGCGACCCTTCGTCCCGTCGACCGAAACCGCCTCCTCCAGAGAACTAAAATAATTACAAGGAAAATGGAAGCAACCCCAGTGATGGCTAGTGCCAGTAAAATTCCTGACATGACCGAGTTCACAGAAGAAATGTTTTCTCGTCCTCGAATCAGGCTTGCAAGTGCATCACTGTTACTGGTGGGACTTGCTGATGGGACAAGAGTTGGAGCATTCGTGGGTACTGCATCGAAGAGATACTGAGCGCCGCAATGATTTTGAAAGCTTGCGTATCGCTCTGGGATAATCTCGGAGGAAAATCGGCTATTGGCAGTCTCTGTGCACATGTCTGTCATAGGAAGTTGCATTGCTTTACCTGCGTAATTCAATAGTCCCCGATCAGCTCGTTCGCAATTACATTGCACTTCTTCACAATCAAAATCTCCTCTTTTTATTGTTTTTAGGTCGGGTAGACACTCGTCCAAGACCGCTAAACGACCATCGCACTCAACTTCCAGCTTACTGCAGACTTGAGTCTCCAGTAGACACGCCACCTTACTCGTCAACATACCATCGATGGTTAGTTGCTTTGTAACGTCCACTCGACAGGTGGGCACTGCTGTAAGCGATGACAAGCAACTGCATGTCTGCTTGGGGTTCACAAGAAATAGTTGAAAGACGTGTCCCAGAATATCGTCGCTGGCCACTCCTTTCACGCATTCATCCATTACATAGTTTTGGAAGTTCCGACTTGCACAGGTTTCCTGTGATTGAAAAGGCTGTAAGAAAGTATTCAGACAACCCAGGGCAACATTGACCACTCTCTCTTCGATACTGCCAAACAGTTTTCCAATATCAAGATTGGAACAAGAAGAAAATGATAACATGTTCCCTAGAAAGACTGTTGACTCAAATGTACTGCAGGATTGTTCAGTAAAGAATTCGAGTCTGCGATCATTGCTCATTGAACCTTCAAAGGTGCTATTAGACGATGGCGCATCTGTCAGAAAAGAAAAATCAGTCTCTGCGAGAAGATTGGTGGGAGAAGCTGTTGTTGGATTGGTTGGTGTTTTTGTTGGAGAATTGGTTGGTTTTCTTGTTGGACTATTGGTTGGTGTTTTTGTTGGACGATTGGTTGGCATATTAGTAGGTGCCTTAGTTGGTGCTTTGGTTGGCGGAGGCACTGGGAGACTCACCGACAAATCTTGTGTCCCTTCTGGCAATGCTTCTCTGGCATTGAGATTAGGAGGCAAGAAGGGAGTAATGTCGGCTTCCCTGATTTGATTGAGAGTATTTCCTGCAAGATTCTGCAGTGCGATATCTAAAACATCTTGGTAGACACCGCAACTGTCATTTTCCTCGAGCCACCCGTAGGTGACTTCCAAGACAAGCTGGTCAATGAGACCTTTGGTATTGTTCTTTTCGTCCGGTGATTGGGACAAAAGGGCGAAGAGATTGCCCCAGTTTTGTTGAAGGGCTTGATCTTGTGAAATATCAATTTCGCTTTCCCATGCACTTCCGGTAGTGGCGCTCATAACTTTTTGCTGTTATTGTTGTTGTGTTATATCGTTGATTTCTTCTCCTTCACTTACTTAATCAGTACCTAATCAAATTACTAACAGTCTACACTTTCTCTTCTGATTTTTCGCTCTTTCTTCTCATGAACAAGGTCACTGCTACTGCACTTGGTTGGGAGTGTGTTATGTTATTCGATCGTTGGCTCGGAACAATAAGCGCCCTCTTCGTACTACAGTAGCTACTACCAGTACTCTGGAGTAGAGAGTAGTAGAGAGCTTTGAGCAAAGTAGTAAGAATGACTGTCCTGTGTTAGCGAGTTTCGTCCCACAAAAGAAAAAGGTTTTCAGCGAAATTGTGAAGGTGTTTATCGTTGGTCCGGAGTATGTAATTACACAACAAGAGGCAGGCGTGATTGTTTTTTTGTCCGGGTGGTCGATGAATTGATCATTTTTCTATGTAGTTGTACTCTACACATTTTCATACGGTAGCATCCGCCGGCAGACAGGATTAGCAAAAACATGTGCCTGGGTGGTCGACGATGAAAATCAATCTCCTATCTTTCGCGCGAACCAAAAAATTAGCTAAACAACAAGAAAACTTCAGTAGGCTACTAGCTAGTTGTGGTGGTGTAGTAATAATGTACTATTAATTCTATGAATGGATTTTTTGAGAAGGCAGCATAGAAGTTGTTGGAAGTATTATTTATACCTCTTTTCCCCCCTCAGACTAGATTAATTTGTTGGGTTCGAGGGAAATAGATTCATAGTCTCACCGTCTGAGCAAGGGTTGAAGGTTTTTGATTCGAGCAGGTTGATAACAAGAGAAAAGAGAATATTGCTTTTATATTGTTCTTTCTTGAAGACGTCAAAGACAACACGAGGCAGATTAAGCATCAATTCTCTACAAGATCAGCGTCTATCATCTAAAATACGCCGGGATTATTGACTTTGACCAACACACGCAGACGCACACCCACACACTCCTAATATATCTATCATGATCAAAAAGGGCCACCCCAACAGCAGTCCTCCCATGAATCATTTACGAAAGCGCGACGCAGCTCCGCCAGTGTCGGTGGCCACTATAGTCTTTGTCCTGCTATTTACCAATTTTATTTCATTTATAATTGGGACTACGTTTTCGTTCTCTACGGAACAAATCTTAATGGATACCGGCATGATGTCACCCCAAGCCGAACGATCCATGGCACAGCAACAGCAACAGCAACAGCAACAGCTTGACTGTCCACCTCCTCCTGAATGCCCTAAAGTTCGATGTCCCGAAAATAAAAAATCACAATGTCCACTTCCCAAAGAATGCCCCGAGGTCTCACTAGCACAGCAGCAGTCGCAGCGGCAAGAATTACAAGTTTCTTCTTCTTCTACCAGCCATGTCGACAATCTATTTCCAGAAGAGACCGATCGATTTGTGGTCGGAATGGCTCATGTTCCACAACCAAATTTTACTCGCATGTTTGATCTGGGAGTGCCCATTGATGAGCCCAAATATGTGGGAGAATCTGGCGTCATGATTTTTTACAACAACGAAAAAAGTATGCCCAATCGATACAAGGACAAGCTGACCAAACAAACTCGACTCTTATCTCCGGAAGAAGCAACCCAAAATTGCGACCACATGAATGTTATTAGCACCTACCATGATGCTCACCATCGTCGACAATGCATTGCATTGGTCCCGCAGTACGAATCGTATCATATCCAAAAGTGGTTGCGCGTTCCCGAACAAGGACCCGGCGGACCACAGTACCCGTTACGGATCGTGCCACGGGGATATTCCATGGGCGGCGCCGCAGCCTTCCACCCACCCAAACACGACAAGCATACCAAAATGGCGTGGAAAATGCTCGAAACGTATTTGGATTCGATCGATGATATCATCCAGGAACTGACCCCGATTGTCGACAAGATTGCTATCGACAATACGATTGTCGTCATGGTGTGTAATTTTGGACAATCGCAGTTGCTTGCCAACTTTGCTTGTTCGGCCAAGAGCAAGGGTATTGATGTGTCGAATGTTTTAGTCTTTGCAACAGATCAAGAAACCAAAGACTTGGCAGAAGCTGTAGGACTAACAGCCTTTTTCGAAAAACGGGTACGTACCACAGCATGAATTGTTATTCTATTGATCAATACTATGGGTTTATGAATCCATTTTTTTTCTCATTCGGTGCGTCTGAACTTGTTACAGAATTTTGGTAATATGCCCAAAAAGGCTGCCAAACAGTACGGAGATGGCGCCTTTACGACAATGATGCTTTCCAAGGTATGGAGATTCCATTTTTCTTTCTCGATTTGATAGTATTCTTTTTTGTTTCTAAAAAGCTTCTTCTTCTTCTTTGCCGTCTTCTCGAATCGATGGACTCATGTAATAATGCATTGTGCTTATATAAAGGTTATTTGCGTCCACATGGCCAGTATGCTCAAAGTTGATTTTTTGTTCCAAGACGTCGACGTGCTTTGGTACAAGAACCCGTTGCCTTATTTTCACAATAAGAGTTCCCCCATTGCCCATTTCGACGCTTACTTCCAGGTACGATTTTGTTCATGCCGCAGATATCATGGCAGAGTTGATTGTGACGCACTGTCTTACGCCTCTTTCTTTGTGCTACAGGATGATGGATCTCGCTCCTTAAGGTTCAGTCCATTCTGTGCCAACAGTGGATTTTACTTTATTCGCCACAATGAACGAACACAGTACTTTTTGACTGCATTACTGATGCAGAGTGACTTGGTGCTTCGTTCCTTTTCTCACCAATCTGCCATGATAGCGGTTTTATCGGAGCACGCATCTTTGTTTGGCCTACGAGTAAAGACGTTAGGGCATGCACATTTTCCAAGTGGTTATCTTTATCACAGAAAGAAGGGCAATGGTCCATGGGGAAATTACTTTGTAGATCTATTTGATGGCAAACACGATCCGTACATCTTTGTAAGTCTCGTGCAGTTGCTTACACACACCGTTGCTTGCACATACCATGATATCATTTGTATGAATGCGTCAAACTAACATCATGGTCTTAAAAAAATGCTACACTAAACAGCATATGAGCTGGACGAAAAGTCATCTCAATAAGATCTTATTCTATCGACAGATGGATCAATGGTATCTCCAAGATAAATGCATCGATAAAGAGGTAAGCAATATTGAGATAGATGCAGGCAGTGATTTCACGGGCACTTGTTGCTCGGCAGAACCTTTGTTTTCGTGTCATTACAAAGATAAACCTTCTACAAGACCTTGCAAAGATGCCCCCGCACTCGACAAAGATGGAAAGTCATACTGGTAACCATCTAGTTGCGCTCTTGGGTAATTCATAAATGCATAGAAAGCTAATTGATCACAATGTGTGTTTCAATATGATAGAAAGTTGAAAGTTCTGTTCAATAATAACATTACAGTAGTCTAGTAGACTAGTACTTGTAAACATTATTATTATTTTAAAAAGAACTAGCAAGGGGTAGTTAGTCTACCACAATATTTTTTGTTATTATTACGTTATTTTTGTCACTCCTGAGTTTTCAATGCCCGGGTGATTTTACCGTACAATACTACTCCAAGGACATTCTGTACGCAGTCCAACATCAGCACCAAAAAAATAACTCTCCATTTTCTAAATCGTGGTCCAACAGCCAACATCAGCTGTTGGTTACTCCTGGACGTAGCTAGGTGTGGCCTGACGAGAACCTAGGGTACTAAGACGCTACGAAAAATGCAATCACCAAGAGGAACAGTAAAAGTGAAGTCTCCCATCCACGGGAGGATGAGGCTTGTCCTCGTTGTGGGAGTCTGTAGCTATTATATCAAGAAACATTCGATTGGCCAAAGCTACTTCTTTCCGCATGGGTTACCGGTGCCGGTACCCAAGGAGAACCGGCTCGAGTGGGCCACCCCTGACAAGACCAACGACATTCTTCAATCAAAACGTAAGATTGGTCAATCTATATTTTTTTGTTTCTTGTTTGTTTGTTGTTTTTCTTTCTGTGATGTTTTTTGGCTCCAGCTCGCCTGATCGTCTTAAGTCTTATTAATCCCACACACGCCGTCACCTTACCTACCACTAAATCGATCACAATCAGACGGAAAGCTGACGAAACTTATAGAAAGAGTTGAAGAAGGTCAACAGCCTTTACTGAAGGGACCCGAAACGGTCATCTTGGACAACAAAGGTACACTCTACGCTTTTGCTAGGGGTGCCAAGCTCATCAAGTTGGATAATTTCCAACCGCATCCTGCCGCGCCTCATACCATAACTGCTAAAGCTACCGTAGCAGCTGAACTGGGACACGGTGCACCATTGTCCGGAAAATATACCAAAGACGGCAAAACTCTGTACGTGGCAGATCCTATTCAAGGGTTGCTTCGGATTCGTGATTTCCACAGCAAAGATTCCAAGCTGGAGTTCGTGGCCAGCAGAGTAGAGGAGAATGGCGAAATGACGAGGATTTTATTTGCCGATGATGTTGACATTGGAAAGTCGGGAAAGGTGTATTTCACGGATGGTAGGTGAAGGAGAATAATGGTTGTGTTGTGTGAACGATAATTATTTCATGGTGCCGTCGCAAATCTCATCCTTATCTGTTATCATGACCGATGGCTGCCCACCAACCGAACGAAAAAAAAAATGAAAACTCTTACAAACAATATTCAACAGCAACAGACGTTGCACCGGATCGTCTGCATGAAAAGGGAGACTGGGATATCTTGTATGCAAGTAAGGTTGATTGTCTCCGAGGAAAGCGCGCTGGTCGACTGCTTCAGTATGATCCCGGCACGGAAAAAGTGAGCGTGTTGGCGAGAAACCTATCATTTGCGAACGGTGTAGCTGTTGACAAAGACGAGATGTACGTGGTCGTTGCTGAGACGTTTGCCATGACGTTCACGAAGGTTTACCTGGCAGGCCCGAAACAAGGAACTACGGAAACGGTCATTGATTCAAGTCAATTTACAGGCGCAATCGATGGAGTCGATTGCTCGTGGGAAAGCAGTGGAGCTAGTGCTGGAAAGTGCTACATAGTGGTACCTACGGAAATTCTTCCCATTTTGAAAATGCTGCAATTATTGCCACACCCGTTTGATTACTGGATTCGATTTTTATTGCTGATGCTACCGAAATGGTTGACCTTCAATCCAACTCAATATGGCTGTGTAGTCGAAGTTGACATGGAAACGGGAGCGACTCGCACTTTCCAAGATCCGGATGCTACCGAAATGGAGTTTTTGACGGGTGTGACAGTGCACGGCGACAAACTCTACCTTGGCTCTCTGCACAAAGACGTGGTAGGCATCTATGACCTATCAGAGTAGGTGTTGCTTGTCTCGACAAGTTTGGCTAGCTACTGTTGTGGTTATTAACGAATGAAAGGCTTAGTGAGAGTGCAGCTAGAGCCTCCATAGATAGACATGGAATAAAGAATAGAATGTTTGGTACTACGAGAAGGATATCCAGAATCTTTGAAATCATGAGTGCTGTAGCATTTAACGGCAGCAGTATCTTCAACAGATACGGAAAGATACCTTTTAGTAGTCTAATGCAAGACAATCGCTGGCTGTGTTGATAACTATCGTGCTGACAGACAGACGTAGTCACAGAATATTCAATGCTAGGGATTGGACCTCATTTGTAAGAATCGATCAGAAAATACACAAAATTTCACAGTGACTACAGCAGTCGCGAACTTCAGTCACTAAACCCCAGTGTACGGGACGCAAGAATTATTTGAGCAGGTTTGATCGGGGCCTTGAATTTGAATCGTCCAATCGAGACAGAGGAGGAGGCAATGAAGATTATTTTTGACCATGAACAGTCGCCCGCCATCAAGAGTCAGAATTGCCGAATTAACATCAATCTATCAAGCACATCAGGCGTCACAGATACTATTTTGTTTCAGACCTTCAAAGGTATCTTGTGCAATCAAGACAAAACCCTCCAGGATCCAAGGGCTTCATTGTTTTTGTAATTAGTTTGCACAGTACTATTTTATTTTTTAGTAGTCGTTGAGCAACAATCCAGAAAGATGTCAGCAGCTTCTCCCTCCAACAACAACAATAACAATAGTAATAATGGAAGCCAAACATCTCCATCTATGGATTCATCTATGGATGGAGCTATCGATACGACGCTCCTAGAAAGTCTCTTTTACAATGAAATGATGATGCTGGATGATTCTTCGGATCTGCTATCGACAGTCACTGGCGTTAACTTCAATGGGGAAGCCACCAACACGAGCTCGGCTACAACGTCAATACAAGGAAAGCAAACAGGCAGCCAAGACCCAACAATGACGATTTCTTCGCTAGGGACTTCTACCAAAGAGATTACATCCGACGATCCCTTGACATGTGCCGAGCAATCCTTGTTGCAGGAATTTGACGTCTCAAATGCGAACAATGCTTCAAGCGAGAAATCGGCAGGAACTGCACAAGATCCAGCAGCTCATCTGCAAACCCATTCGACTCCACAAAACGGTTGGGAGAATGTTCAAAATTCAAACTATTATCCTCATCATAATCAGGATCCACATCGTCATCATCCGCATCAGCTCCAGTATCAAGCTCGTCAACCTCCTCCAAGTCAGACTTATACCCCAAATAGCCATCACGCCCCGCCACCACATTCAACACACCCTCAACACTATCAGCAACATCAGCAATCGCAGCCGCCGTATATCCAACCAAGACCACTGCACAGACAAGTTAGTAAAGGTATCAAACATTCTGTTATACCTCGGCAAGAGGTCCCTCCTGGAAATCATTCGCAGGAATCACAAGGCTCGATTCCTAATCCATTAGTTCAAGCGTATCCGCCACAGCCACCAGATTTTCATGCCACTCACAGTCAACATAGGCCGGCCCACTATCCACCACCTGCTTCACAACATCTACATACGTCCCATTACCTGCAATACAGTCAACACCCATCTCAGCAAGCGCCGCCCCCTCATGCAAGCCATTATCACCAACCCGCACATTTGTCGCCGCCGCCACCACCAGCACCAGCACCACCAGGAAATGGTCCGACACCAGCACTGGTCCCTGTCCCAGCTCCAGAAAGCGCTCATCATCACTCTGCCTATGGTGCACCTACACCTACTACCGGACATGTCTCCCCTTCTTACGATACATCACCTGTAGCTCCTCATGCTGTCATGCCACCACCTGCCGGTCATCCACAACATCATACCAGTACAAATATACATCATACGTATCCGTCGAATCACCAGCAGCCACCCAAAGAACAGTTGGTTTCACAATTTGCGACTCTAGCGAATCGTTTGGGCATCAATTTGCCGAATAATCTGCTTGCGTCGTTGACAGAATCTGCTGGCATTGCGTCGGCAACAGTTGGAGAGGCGGCTCCTGTCCTGCCATTACCAAAGACAGCTATTAAGCGCGAGGAATCCCAGAGCAGTACTGCTCAAACGACGACAAAGACGACGACGACGGCTACCGATGGAGTTACGCAATCTGGTGATGCTGCGGGTACTAAGGTAATCAGTGGACCGACACCGGAAACTTCTACCAGTACCACTACTCTTCCTGGTGCAGAGGCACTGAGGAAAACAGCCGAGGAAGCATTTGCTGCCGTTACACGAAAGCGGACGCATGAAGAGGCGGACCTTGCCAGGCAAACTTCGACATCGAGCTTGCACGGTGGAGGAGGAAGTGGCAGTGAAAGCAAATCTGCCTATGCCAAGCGCAAAAAGAAACCACGAATGGCCGATTGCGAACAACGACTTGCGCATCTGCACGCCGAAAATGAAAAGCTCAAACGACATTTGGATAATGTAACGAATCAGACGCACAAATTCGAACAAGATCGTATCAAGGCAGAGATTACCATGAGGGAAATGCTCGAAAGCGACGATGTCCCAGAAAAGGAGCTGGATAAAGTAATTCGTGAGTATTCGGACGCCTACTCAGACTATGGCAGACGACGCCATGAAGAGCTTTCTTTTCATTTGGAGCAGCTTCAAAAGTAAGTGATGAAAAAGGAATGTTGCGAATCGTTGGCTTGGCCTGACTTGCCTTTTTCTAATTGGTATTGTCCTTTTTTTGTTGTTGTTACATCGTAGATTGGCCAACCCGACAAATTTCACCAAAATGGGACTCTGGACCATTGCCAAAGCCAATGGTAGCAAGGATATGAGTAAGCAAAATCCGCTCGTTGGAATTTTACAAAAAGAGTTGAATATTGCTTCGCATCAGGTGCGAAAAATTTTGGAACAGCGGGAAAAGATTCGTGAATTATGCAACAATCTGAATGCGAGTCTTCTTTTGCTTCAAAAATTGAAGGATTTGTGCGAGCAGAAGAACAAGACGTTCAACGATCGCATGAAAAAGACGCAAGAAATTTTGAGTCCAAAACAAGTTGTCAAGCTCATTCTGTGGATCAAGGAACATTCCAATGTCTTGGAAAATATTTGTCCTGGATGGACATCGGAGCAAGTTGTGAAAGGTTCCAAGAAAGCAATTACAGTTTTGCCTGCTAATTCGGCGGGAGCACAGCCGACAGTCCACAGGGAAAAATTGTCGGAGCGCCACATGGAGACTGCAACATCCTCCGAGGCTACCAAAGAAGTATAGTAAACGCAAAATATGCTATAGTACAGTAAAAAGATCTTTACGATGTTTGGGCTTGGTAGTCTGTACTCGGAGGAGCCTCGCATGTTGGATCTTCTCCTGTTTTGACGGTGGGGTGCTGACCGGTGCTTTCAGACTGTAGTACCCCTCCAGCAATTCCATGGGTGCTTTTATGTTTGGCTTCTGAACCCAAAGCTTCAGCTTGCAGGACAATGGGAGAAATAGCCGACACACGACGAAAAATCTCTCCCATACCCGAATTGTATCCATGGTTGGCTCTATCCGTGCATTGTCCTTCCCAATCTCGTTCATCCTGGTACAAGATAGACCTAGATCCGCCCTCCCGATCTCCAGTGTTGGTTGATGCAACCTCCATTGTCATGACACGACCAGGAGTTTGTAAACGTGTATCAAAGGATTGCAGGAGCCTTTCACCTTGATCTCCTTCTACTGGCGAGGCATCAAAAAACATGCCAATTATAATGTACCCGTGATCCGAAACCGTTGCACCTTGTAACCTTTGACCTTGTACACATTTTAATTCCGGTGCCGCCACGGCCAACGTCGTTTTTCGTCCACGTGCATACGAAAAGGGCTGTTCGAATGGTTCATCTAGTTGTTCGGGATGGTCACAAGGATTACCAATAACGGCAAAATACTGCGATCGGGTAACACCGTCAGAGGATGTAACGTTACGCGTATCTACCCGAATAAAATCTTGTGTATCACAAACACAGGGCCAACAACAATAGTGCATAAACCCTGACATCCGTACTGTAGCATTACTGCCCACCAAAGGCAATGTTAATCGGTATCGATTGTAATCGGAGGGACGTACTTGCGATCCCGACACGGAACAAAAAGCAGAAAAGAAAAACCGCAATCGACTGAGGCTCATTTGCGAAGCTCGATCGAGCAAAAAGGTACTCCAAAGATGCGAGGCTGCATTGCGATTGCCGTGTCTGAATATAGTATTGTACTCTTGGAACAGATCGTGAACGGAGGGGTTACGAGATGTCGCGGGAGGCCAAGGATCAATTTCTTTGTTGACATCCGTACCGTGTACTACACCAGTGGTGGCTTTCGCCCATGCCTTCCTTGCCACAAGAAAAAGTGCAAATAGCAGAAAGAGATGCGAGATTACCTTTTGCCTATTCTTGGTCAAAATAGGCATTGTGAATTAATCTTGCGTAAGGACCTGGAAGGTATTCGGCGGATTTGATTATGCTCTGTGCTTTTGGCATGTTCACTTTGCAGATTGCAGGATATGCAAATAAAGAACTACAGTATTACTGTATTTCTGATTACCACTACTCTGGTAGACTACCATACTTCTTGACCCGAAAAAGGTAGGCAGATGAATGAGTCAGAAAGAGGAATACGGAGGAAATAGTTAAAATAATCACATTTTATTGTAATACGTTTTCCGGAACTCCCTCTTTGAAAAGAGAACAGCATGCCAACACATTCATCTGTGAGTTTTTCTTTAAAATATGAGCAACTTAGCTGTCCAACGTCCAACATTCAATATTCAACACAGGCAATCGATGAGAACATGCGATTGAATAGTATCCAGAAAGCATGTGTGCCTCTGAAAACTTGAAAAAAAAGAAATCATTGTATCTGCTGACGGAGGATGGTTTCTTTCATAAATTTGCAGTACAGCTCTTGACTCTTTCTTGCCTGGCTGCTCTAGTGTTCACCATTCCGTTCCTACGAGAAGCGGCGATTGAAGGATACTATCACATCAACAATTTCATGCTGGCCACGGCACACCGATACGCCTGGTGGTCCATACTGGGACTTCTGAGCAGTTCTTGTTGTGCCTTGCAAATTTTGTTGAATATGGCAGGACTGGGCTGTGCTGGATTTAACACCGTGCTGGGACCCTGGCGACCTACCGCCTTGGCTTGGACTGTTTCGATACAAATAGGGTGTTGGAAGGTAGCCTGGAATCGACCGTACCAATGGGCACCGACCGCCACATCTACCGTGGTCGTCTTGACTTTGGCATTCTTACCCGAAATGATGCATTACTGTTTCAAACGGAAGCCTACTGAAAGAAAAAGCGCATACAATGACGCGACGCCAACCAAAGCCACGGAATATCAATTTAAAATGACAAACGTGGGATGCACGGCTTGCCTCGTTGCCATTCAACAGGCACTGAAGAATTCAGATGGCTTCATAGATATGGATTCGAATATGGAGACGAGTATCTTGACGGTAAAATGCAGTGCAAACATGTCTCAAGACTATATTCTGGAGTGTCTAGAAGACGCAGGATTCCCAATGAAGCCACATAAGGAACAGTGATCCTAAGGGTCCTATCGGTTTTAGCAATTTGGTCTATAAAACAAATATGCGTGTAAACGTGCCCTCGTCGCTACCAACACTCCGCGAGTAGCAACCAAGATTCCGAGCAAATAATAGCAGTGGCAGCAGCAGAAACAAAAGTTGTGTTTTGACCAGAACATGAGAAGAAAGCAACCTTTGCGACGACAAGTCTCTGGAAAATTAGAATCTGTCATACCAACAGCTTTGGGCCAGGATAAGCACTTTAATTGCGAGCAGCCCTCGCTACGATCTGAAGCACTAGTGTTCCTCTTGTAGGCCTCCTAAAACACGGCATGGGTGCACGCTAAAATTAAATAAATAATCTGTAATTCTTGCCCAAGATTATCTTTTTCATTCAGGAGAAATTTTCATAATTTCTGTCTATTTTGACATACTTGTACCACAGCCTCTACAATGAGTGAAAAGAATGTCGCTTGTCTTCAATGGATAAATAAGAAATTGATCGCCATGCCAAGATAGCCGCCCCCTCCTGCAATATCAAGGCTGTTGAAGACTGAGTGAATGCAGAAGCAGCTTACTCAGGAGAAGCCTGCTCTCCTGCTTGTCGTCGTCAACAGTACGGCAAATGCGCCCATATTTTTGTATTACCAGTAGCAGCGGTATCCTTTCGATTGGGTCCCCTCTTTGGATAAAACAGCTCTTCAGTGTAACGAACATGGAAACTCTGTTGCCGGCAAATAATGCATTATTTATTGCTTTGGTCAAAGTTTGTCGACTGGTCAAAATCTCTCCGAATTATTTTGACTAAAAATACAAAACAATCGCTTTGTTCCTAATAAGGCAAGGTCATCGTATTTTGGCGTACACAAGGCAGGCTAACAAGACAAAGTCGTATATCTTACTACATGATTGCGCGTGTTTGTGTGAGGAATAGTATCTGCTGCCCTTCTAGAAACCACTATCCGGAAGGAGACGGAACTCTCGTTTTTCTTGGAACAAGACCAACTTCATTAATTCACTACTATTTCGCACATACGGAACATCCGCTTCTTTAAATACTAAAACGAAAAGATTGCTGAGCCTAGTTGATAGTAGTAGGACTTGATTCCTGTGCTGGTTAGATCTAAGCTTAGCGATGCAATCGGAACAACATCGTGCTCGGGATTTGGCGAGGCGGCACGACCAAGGTTAATCCCGGTACAAATCCTACGGTGAACAAGCAACACTCAAGAAAAATGAAACGACGGAACAGTTCAAAAATAATCTCACAAACAGTACTACTTCAAAGTTTCTTCCCATTGTTTTTATTTCCTTTAAAAAATCAGATTCCTCAAAATGGCTTCTCCTTACTTTGTATTCCATGCCTCCCCTCAAACCACAGCCCCTCCGCTGTGGCAAATCAATCAAGAATATGCGCCCATGAAATCAAGTGGTCCACCAAGCATTCGTGCCAATCGAAAGCGTTCATCGACAGATGAAAGTCAGGCGAGCCAGTATAGTTTTCAAGGAAACTACAGCAGCCAAAGCAATCCTTTACGTCAGCTTAGTGGATCGTCTCCAGCAGCCAAGCGTCGCAGGCGATTGTCAGAAGCAACGGTGCCAGTTGTCAATGATGTCTCTCCCATGACCCTCAGCCCCCCTTTTCCAAGCCGTTCCTAACCGGCGTGCTGCCAGTACTGAATTCCAATTTCAAAAGTCTCATCATAACCGAATGCATTAATTTACGCGTCAAATTCATAAAAAATTATAGAATCTATACGAAATCATTTACATGTTCACGTTGCGATTGTGTATTGTGATATTTTTAGTTTTCATAAGGTTTCCAAGAACAATGATAGGGTCACTGGCGGTGCATACGAACAAGGGACTTTTCCTGGTCAAAAGAGGTGGCAGAAAGAGTTTTTGCTGCTGTGGCAATGGCAATTAGTTTGGTTGACTTGCAAGAGCAACAACGAAATGTAAAATGCAAAGTGCAACAAGGAAGAAGCTTGCGGCACATACGAAGTTGGGAACTTCACTCTTATTCTTAATGGATATCCTGAAAACATTCTTTGCTGTGAGATACGGAAAGAATGAAGTGGCCGCAGCGGAGGTGGTACTCACAAGCTCACATATCTAAGCTCATAACTAAGCTCTTTAATTAGCTCCCACGCTCGATATTATTGATCTATCAGGCATGTCTTCATTGAGCGAAGCAATAGGCTCGTCAAACATCTCAGGTACAGCAACCGTTACAACAAGCAATGATATCATGCCGTATTATTTTCCCTTATTGCCAAGTTACCTTACGTTTGTCTGGTCAACGGAGATATAGCTATGATTGCACCTGGCTACCGCGACCTCATATTTTCCTAGATACGTTGTCTACTGTTGAATGTATATCTCAATCTAAAAACTTACGTTCTAGGTGTTATAGGTATTACTACGAATGCAATGTCTTTCCGGTAAAGTACTTAACATTTCGGGGAATTTATCGGCACACCTAAAGTCGCCCGTAAGCAAGTTCGGCCTTTTTCAAATTGCTGAGAGCAGTCATTGAGAGCAATGGCTTAGAGCGACAAAGCTAATAAGCCACTCATGACCAAAGCAAACACAGATGCGCGTGCTTTCGCTCCTGAAATGGAGTTGACAACAGGAAGTGTCGGTGAAGCTGTGGGTTTGGCAACAGGGGCGCGGGTTGGACGAGATGTGGGCTGTAGAATTGGCTTGACAGTTGGACGAAATCCAGTAGGCGCGGTCACCGATGGAGCTGTAGAAGGCTCAGCTGTCGTCTGCGTGGGCGACTGGGTGGGAGAAGAGGTAGGAGCTGAGGTAGGACCTTGGGCTACCTGAAATGCAGATACCTTTCCAGACAAGTCTCCAACAATGAGCATGGAGCCATCAGATGTCAGCGACATTTCTCCATCCAAAGCGCCAAAGTCGGGGATGGCCCATGTATCCACCAAATCGGTAGTATTGGCTTGGTGGACAGTTCCAGAAAACTCCGCAAAGTAGACGAATTTGTCGTCTGGAGAAACGATAGCTCGGGACCAGATGGGAGATGCAGTGTCGCGCACTAAAGCAGTGGCTGGATCCATCAAGTAATCCATCTTGATGAATTGATTCGACGCACTTCCCGCAAAAATCATAGGCTTTTCTGGATCGCTGCTGAGAGTAGGTGTATTTGGAGGCGCCGACCAACGTGGATTGCCACGGGCAAACTCAGGGTCGTTTGTCTTGAGACGGTCGAATCGGTTCACATTTTCACCAGCCTTGCCAACCCAAGAACGAAATTGGCCTCGGGAGACACTCCAATATAAACTGCGTCCTTTGTTCGTCATGGCAGGAGCTGAAATAGCTTGCCAATCCTGTGTAGTTTTACTCAAAAGAATCGAAGAGAGACCGCCCGATGCTTGACGTCCAACAGCGAAACTAGGACTGACAAAGCCGATTGGAAATTGGAAGGCAAAGGATGCTCCCGTTCCGACTCCAACTTGCAAAGGGCTTGGTGCATGTGCCCAGACAATGATATCGTTGGTGTTGAACTGGCCCCCATCAAAGTATCCTTCCTCGGGGTTGTGATAAATGCCAGGTGGAGTGAACGGGTTGGCGTCGTTGATTTCACTGTAGAAAGGCAAAACGTCAATGTCGACCTGAGCATCCAACGAGTCCAACACGGAAAAATGCCCCACGGTTTCGACGTTGGAGTTGTGCGTCAAGAAAATGTATCGACCGTCGAAAGAAGCGACAGGACTCCCAGCAGCGATGCCTTCCAAAGGAGTCGATACCCACTGCAAAGTTCCGTTCATGTTCAGAGACATGACACGCCTAAAATAAGGAACAGACGACATGGTACGGATGGAGTTAGCCAAGAAATATTTCCAAGGCAAACAAAGGAGCGTCACAGAGAGGAAAAATACTTACGTAAAGGGATCAAGGCCATTGGGATCATCAATCACAGAATAAGTGATGTACTCCTTAGTTCCTGTCGTTGAAAAGGTAGCCCCCCCACGGCAGCCAACGGGAAGATTATCATTGCTGGGTGGCGTAAAGGTCCACAGTTCGTCTCCAGAAAAGGGATCGAAGGCATGCAAGTTACCACTGGCTTCAGTAACGACAGTGACCGTGTCACTTGGATTAATAAATACACCATTGCTATCCATAATTACACCTGTCTGGGCTTCCCAGATCAACTTCGGTTCCGCCAAGTACTCGAGAGTCGAGGCACCCACCGTTGAGGAAGAATGAACCACAAGAGCCAAGGTCAGAAATGAGAGAGACGCGGGGACGAACTTGAAGAATGAAAACATCATGCTTGTTTGGTTATTGAAAGAAATTGATTTTATCTTGGGAAAGAGAATATATAAAAGGAAAACTTTAAAAATAGATTTCGAAAAGAATGAGCAAAGTCTATTTATTTTTGTTTTCGGCGAAAAGATAAACAAAATAAAATTTCTTCGCTCCTTGGGTCGTGCGGTTGCTTCGGCAGCGTGAAGTATTCCTTTGGGTAAGCTACAAGTCAAGTCACTGTGGCAAGCCAGCTTATCATGTATTGCTAAACGGCGAGTATGACAATCGTGAAAGATATAAGTGTGAGTGGTTTCGTTTGATCAGTGTTTCGGTATATTATTATTTTCATATCGCTTGCTGTGGTGATGGAGGATGCATGCAACGTAGCGAGGAAATGATGGATATCTTTCTTATTAACACGCTCCGTGACTCCCATTCCGCCGACTTCAAATCTTTCTTTGACTCAAGGAACTCGGTGTGAGGTTCCGAAACGACAGCAAAAGAATAGCATTGCACACGACTTGAATGCCTTCTCGACGGTTTCGTGAGAGCACTCCAACCCTAAAGACATTCATTCAATTTAATCGTGCTCGTGATTGCGAAGCAGAGTACTACCTCAGGTAGTAGAGTAGAGTACTCGAGTAGGTCTCCTTTGCTTTTAATGCATACGAACAATAGACTACCAGTACAGTATTCTTAGCTCTACTACTACTAGTACTTGATTACCAGGTAGCGAGTCCTACTAATAGGGAACAATACTGTACTATCTAAAGTAAAAAACTTTAACCAAAGCATTCCACGCACTGGCTTCAGATAAGTGTGGATAGTTGATGGGTACAACGAACAAAGAAAGGCGGAGACACCCAGAGGATTCTTAAGAAGCGATCTAGAAACATGAGAAGAGGGCTAGATATAGCCGGCATGTCTTTTCGATGATATGAGTGTTACTGTAGGATACAGGTGTTGGAATGGCGCCGCTGTCCACTATCCTGCAGTGTAAAATCCAGCCCACTTGTTCGATGGTTGTATAGTAGAGCGACAAAAGATCGTTAGGTCATGGCCAAGCTAGCAGCGGCACTTCCAATACGATTCCAATGTCAAAGTGGCAGCACAGCCAATCCCATTCCCTATTCAATAATGCTATTTTTGCGTCCATGCACATTTTTGGAGGAAATATTATTCCCAATAAGCAAGACGTGTGTTATCTTGATTAAAGTTTGTCAGCCAAAATGTGTTATTTTCATTAAAGTTTGTCCAGAGGTAAGATTCGTGGGGATATTCTTGACGAGATCAGTAGAAACAATAAGAGGAGTTGCTGGAGTAGTACGGAAGTATGGTAGACTACTCGCACGTGAAATAAATATTAGTAATTCCCAAGTATCATTACTGTGAGTCGTAACTGTAATTAACTGGCGAGCTATTACCTGGTACCAGGTACCAGAGCTCTTACCCTTTTCAATCGTGCTTCCGACAAGAAGAAACAAGAAAACTGTGAAACCAAGCTTGACTGCAAACAGCAGCATAAAGCATACATTCTCTCACCAGTTAGAGAAAGGTAGGACAGTTGCTAGATCACAATATTTCACAAGATGAACACGTACAAATCGTTAATGTGCACATTCGCTCAATACTCAATAACCAACTAAGCCATCAACACCATTGCTAACACAATGAGCCCTCACAGAAAGCAAGACACAACGCACACAGCAGCTCATGGACCATCGCCTACCGCCGACCGCCAACATTTGTTTGAGACTGGCAAATTTCGTCCTCCTACGAGAAAGCTATCTTCCATGCTACTCTATGAATCGCATGCCACACAAAGTAGCGACAGCGAAAGCTTTCACAACAATGCTCAATGGTGTGAAGACGAGAACCGAGAACCTCCCGAATTTCTCGACCGCAAGTTGCAGTCACAAACCTCACATCGTCATTTTCCCCGTCGCGGTAGCAACTCGCCTCGCATGCTTAGATTTCACGTGCGGAAGTTCCTCTTGACACAACGGGGAGTGGTCGACAAAGCGACGATGATGCAAGTACCCTCTCTTGAAGTGACTCCAAAGAAACGCACGCCATCCAATCCGCGGAACGAGAAGGAGGAGGAAGCCGATCCAGGAAAACCAATCCTGTAGAACAATTCAGATAGAGACAAACTTGCATAAATAAGATTCTAGTGGTATAATTACATTTAATATATATGTACTCTGCGTATATAGTACTTTGGCTGAAAGGCCTACAACGACTGAAACTTTGCATTTTCCAAAGAGACAGACTCTTTGATGACAACCGGTGTGCGAGTAAATCTATGATGGACACCTGTTTCCATAATAATATGATCACGATTCCTCAAAACCTCGAACTGGTCTTGGTGCTCGTCACTAGTGGTAGCAGCAGTGCTGGTATTCCTTGGCGACTTGCGAGATTTTCCCTTGTCGTCGCCATAAGACGGGTTGTATATTAGACGATTATGTTTTCTCCATATCTGTACCATGAGTATCCAGAGTGCCAACAAGAGTAGTACTCCACCATAGACAACGCGTGTCTGAAATTGTAAAATATAAACATCCACAGCCATCCATGCCACCAAGACTCCTACGGTAGTACCCTGGACGAATTTGCATTGAAGGTCAATGGTCCATTCTTCCAACAGGGGATGGCTGTTGGATGAGTGCTTGGAAAAGTCGTGGTTGTAGTGCCCCTTGTCGTGTTCGCTACTGTTGTCGTGCATGGCACTATTTCTTTGGTCTCCTTCCAAATAATGAAAGTGCTCGTCTCCATTATATTCGATGTCCTCAGACCAAAGTTCCAAGTGCAGCTGCATCAAATCATGCAGGAAATATCGCACAGTAGATTGACAAATCCAAAAGGTAGCCAGTGCCACGACGGCTAGACCGTAGGACCACAGCAGACTCACGGTTAATTGTTTGGCTCGAGAATGAAAGGCTAGTGGGACATGATGGTCCACCCAGGATTGGACGTGAGAGGTCGAGCCTTGAGCAATCAATCCCAGTTCGCAACCCAACAACCAAATCGCCGTTTGGAGTCGACCCATAAAGGCTATGGACTTCACAAAACAGTCTTGGTTAGCAAAGCAACAGGTGGGCAAATCTGCGGTATCCATGCTGCTGCTGCTGCTCGTGCTGGGAATCAGCTCTAAATTATGCTGGGACAAAATATCTTGTACATTATCAAATCCTTTGTGGTCTGATGAGGTTGCAGATTGTGTCGATGTTTGAAAGTCTACTGCATCTGGACAGCTTTTATGAACGCTCGAAGCATAATAATAACATCGTAGATAACGAAAGAGAATTTCAAACAAACGTTCGCCCATATTGTAGCCTGCCGCTTCTTCTTCATCATCATTATCTTCCGATAGAGAGATTTTACGCCTGCGTCTGCGTCTGCTAGCGTCCTCCATGACAGATTCATGCTCTTCCATGATGCTACTCGCAGGGTTAATCTACAATTAATTCTTGTTTGCTCTACCAGGATAGTAGAGTCTAACTGTAGTAGGGAGGGCTGTTTTCCTCTCTTCATGCACGCTTGCTGTTTTGCAGCAATTTTTCATCAAAGAATTTGGTGAACCGCTTGAAGGTGATTGCCCGGGTGGACAAAGTTCATGTGAATAGCTACAGTACGTACTCGTAGACCAGCCACCACTACAAGAAGTAGTAGTGGCAGGCCAAGTCAATGTGGAAGAAACGGGCTAATTTAATTCATTACAATGGCTTGATATTTAAATATTATGTTGCTAGCTAGGAGGAAGAACTATTCCGAAGTACTCATCAGTAAGTAGTAGGGCAATTTTCTATCTACGATATCGTTACCTAATTGGGTTCAAGAATACTGTAGCACTCCTCCAACAGCGAAATGCACTTCCAAATGGTATTGTGCGTGTGTTCTACTCAAAATCCAAGACTTGCCAACCAGTTGGTAATTTCACGAACTCGTTTGCCCTTGACTTCGATGGTACCTCCCACTCGCAGACGAATCGGATCCAGACGTGGGTCTCCATTTTTGGGCGCGGGTAGGTTGCAAACGGATCTCAATTCCTGGATAAACAAATCGCGATCACCCGTCACCTTTTTCACGCGAGTCGTCGCTCTGGACCCATCCGCGCTGCAACAAATTAAAAAAAAGAAGGCACGACATCAAACAAACAAAAAATAGCAATGGAAAAAGACAAAGTAATGAGAAAATAATACAAGTGAATTCAGTGGCGTGAACATCAAGCGACTACTGCAAGTAATGATCTCATGCCTTGTCGATATGCCGTATCAAATCCACTACAACGTGCAATAATCCACCATGACATTATAATTTATTTTTCCGATACGTACCGAAACGTCGAATAGACTGGCAAAAATCCTGCGGCATTGTTGGGCTTGTTTTTGGTTCTTGTGACCGTAAAGGGATACTCGGGCCGTTGCCAGTCCGAGGGAGGAGGTGCTGACCATCCATTGTGCAAAATTTTGGGTTCAAAGACTGCTTCAAATTTGGGAGGCGGAGGCGCATCTGGTGTTCTGTCGATACCTTGACGCGCTTCCACTCGCAAAATGGCAGGATGTTTTCGAAAAAGACGCTTAATTTGACGTTGCGAATGCTTGCAACGAATTTGTTGAAAGTTCGCTTGGGGTATCTGTTGTTGCGCTTGGAGGGACGGTGGCATCTTTGCATTACAAACTGACGATGATAATGTAGCTGCTCGGAGCAGCTGTTTTGACACTACTCGGTGGGCAATTCGTGGAGCAGATAACATGCTTGTTCTTTCGGTTTTGATAAAACGACGTTACTTGAGGTGGTGTTGATGGTAGTTTGTGCTTGACTTTCCTTGAGGTTGAGATGATGTTTCATTGGTTACTACAGTACTAGTAGCTAGTAGTACCAGTAGTAGTTGTAGTAGCTAGAATAAAGCAGTACTACTACGTTGTACTACAGTGTACCTGGTAGTAGTCTACTACAACGTGGTATTCATACTGGTGGTGTATTTAGTTAGTTGTAGTCTAGTACCATAGTAGTCTACTACCAGGTACTACTCTGAGTAGCTACTACTAGCTAGCGAATGCTTGAGTAGTGGATTACAAGGGATTCTGAAATCAATGGCCCCTGGCGGGGGGTACGCCAACCACTCTTTTTCAGAGTTAACTCAAACCTTAACTCAAAGATATGGACCTATGATAAAAGTCGTAACCTGAAATATATGACTTTACCTACTTTACCTGGCTACTACAGAATCTTTCGTTGGTTGCTTTGGTCCAAAAACCCTCGAATAAGCACACATTTAACCAGTGGAAGGTATTTGCGCCGAAACAAACAACAACAGATTCTATAGTGACCCTAGTCTTTCGGTATTTTGCCAAGGCTCGC
>Ga0210036_1001904_pt1 | contig 22915 bp, 14 predicted proteins | sample CryGeymeta201515_FD_185469 | JGI IMG/M metagenome (GOLD analysis project Ga0210036, IMG submission 185469) | Groundwater microbial communities from Crystal Geyser aquifers in Utah, USA - Crystal Geyser metaG 2015-15 (SPAdes) (version 2) | ecosystem: Environmental > Aquatic > Deep subsurface >...
CTGATACAGTGGGTGCATTTGTAGCAGTGGCTAAACCAGAAGAATAGCAGCAAAGTGAGCAAAAGAAACAGAAAAAGTGGATAAATTCAACCAACCTTCCAAAGAACATACCTGTAGGTGCAATTGTAATTGATAAAGTGGGTGCATTTGTAGCTCCAGTGGCTAAATCAGAAGAATAGTAGCAAAGTGAGCAGTAGAAAAAGAAAAGTGAATAGTTTCATCCAACCTTTTGAAGAACATACCTGTAGGTGCATTTGTAACTGGCACAGTTGGTGCATTGGTAGCTCCAGTGGCTAAACCAAAAGAATAGCAGCAAAGTGAGCAAAAGAAACAGAAAAAGTGGATAAATTCAACCAACCTTCCAAAGAACATACCTGTAGGTGCATTTGTAATTGGCTCAGTGGGTGCATTTGTAGCTCCAGTGTCTAAACCAAAAGAGTAGCAGCAAAGTGAGCAAAAGAAAAAAGAAAAAGTGATAAGTCTCAATGAAAAATCTGAAGAACATACCTGTAGGTGCAATTGTATCTGATACAGTGGGTGCATTTGTAGCAGTGGCTAAACCAGAAGAATAGCAGCAAAGTGAGCAAAAGAAACAGAAAAAGTGGATAAATTCAACCAACCTTCCAAAGAACATACCTGTAGGTGCAATTGTAATTGATAAAGTGGGTGCATTTGTAGCTCCAGTGGCTAAATCAGAAGAATAGTAGCAAAGTGAGCAGTAGAAAAAAGAAAAATGTAAAGTTTCAACCAACCTTCTGAAGAACATACCTGTAGGTGCATTTGTAACTGGCACAGTGGGTGCATTGGTAGCTCCAGTGGCTAAACCAAAAGAATAGCAGCAAAGTGAGCAAAAGAAACAGAAAAAAAGGATAAATTCAACCAACCTTCCAAAGAACATACCTGTAGGTGCATTTGTAACTGGCTCAGTGGGTGCATTTGTAGCTCCAGTGTCTAAACCAAAAGAATTGCAGCAAAGTGAGCAAAAGAAAAAAGAAAAAGTGATAAGTCTCAATGAAAAATCTGAAGAACATACCTGTAGGTGCAATTGTAGCTGATACAGTGGGTGCATTTGTAGCAGTGGCTAAACCAGAAGAATAGCAGCAAAGTGAGCAAAAGAAACAGAAAAAGTGGATAAATTCAACCAACCTCCCAAAGAACATACCTGTAGGTGCAATTGTAATTGATAAAGTGGGTGCATTTGTAGCAGTGGCTTAACCAGAAGAATAGTAGCAAAGTGAGCAGTAGAAAAAGAAAAGTGAATAGTTTCATCCAACCTTTTGAAGAACATACCTGTAGGTGCATTTGTAACTGGCTCAGTGGGTGCATTGGTAGCTCCAGTGGCTAAACCAAAAGAATAGCAACAATGTTAGCCCTAGAAAAAAGAAAAAGTGGAAGGTCTCAACCAACCTTTTGAAGAACATACCTGTAGGTGCATTTGTAACTGGCTCAGTGGGTGCATTGGTAGCTCCAGTGGCTAAACCAAAAGAATAGCAACAATGTTAGCCCTAGAAGAAAGAAAAAGTGGAAGGTCTCAACCAACCTTTTGAAGAACATACCTGTAGGTGCATTTGTAACTGGCTCAGTGGGTGCATTGGTAGCTCCAGTGGCTAAACCAAAAGAATAGCAGCAAAGTTAGCCCTAGAAGAAAGAAAAAGTGGAAGGTCTCAACCAACCTTTTGAAGAACATACCTGTAGGTGCATTTGTAACTGGCTCAGTGGGTGCATTGGTAGCTCCAGTGGCTAAACCAGAAGAATAGCAGCAAAGTTAGCCCTAGAAGAAAGAAAAAGTGGAAGGTCTCAACCAACCTTTTGAAGAACATACCTGTAGGTGCAATTGTATCTGGCTCAGTGGGTGCATTTGTAGCTCCAGTGGCTAAATCAGAAGAATAGCAGCAAAATAAGCAAAAGAAAAAGAAAGAGTGAAAAGTCTCAATCAACCATCTGAAGAACATACCTGTTGGTGCAATTGTAGCTGATACAGTGGGTGCATTTGTAGCAGTGGCTTAACCAGAAGAATAGTAGCAAAGTGAGCATTAGAAAAAAGAAAAAGTGAATAGTTTCATCGAACCTTTTGAAGAACATACCTGTAGGTGCAATTGTAGCTGCTACAGTGGGTGCATTTGTAGCAGGTGCTAAAATAAAATGGATGCAGTAAGGTGAGCACTAGAAAAAAGAAAAAGCGAAAAGTCTTAACCAACCTTCTGAAGAACATACCTGTAGGTGCACTTGTAGTTGATGTGGGTGCATCTGTAGCAGGTGCTAAAACAAAATGGATGCAGTAAGGTGAGCACTAGAAAAAAAGACGTTAATGGATAGTTTCAACCAATATTTTGAAGAACATACCTGTAGGTGCAATTGTAGCTGATACAGTTGGTGCAGCTGTAGCTGGCGTGGCTAAGACAAAATGGATGCAGCAAGGTGAGCATTAGAAAAAAAGACATTAATGGATAGCTTCAACCAATGTTTTGAGGAACATACTTGTGGGTGTACTAGTGGTCTTTTTAGTTGGTACAATTGTAGAAATAGTTGGTGTATTTGTTGGGAGAGCTAAAGGATAGAGGAAAGCAGTAATGTGAGCATTGGAAAAGGAAAAATGGAATAGATAGCTCAAACAACGCTTTGGGCAACATACGTGTAGGGGCATTTGTAATGTCCACAGTGGGTGCAAATGTGCCTCCAGGGGCTAAAGAAAAATGGAGGAAGCAGTAGGATGAGGATGAGAAAAAGAAGACTTGAGCAGACAGCTTATAACAACAATTTTGGGCAACATACGTGCGGGTGTATTCGTTGTGGCCACGTTCGTGGTTCTGCTTAGTTGGGTGTTGGTTGGAACCAAATAGTTAATACGGAATGATTCATAATCCCGACTGTCCAATTGTTGTGCGAGAGTTGCATCATCTCTGCTTGGAGAGAAAGCAAACCTTCCATCAAAGTTAACTTCAACAGTCGGCATTCTGTACAATAGATACAAGAAAATAGACAAAAAAGAAAGCGTTGAGTCACCATTTTCAATACAAAAGAGTCCTGATTGCCACTCATTGTAACTCACTCTCCTGGTCTGTAGGTATTTGCTCCTAGCACAACGTTAATACCATTGAAAGCTGGATCCGAAGAAAATGAATCACTGTAAAAATTTTCCAGCTGCTGTCTCAAAAGTTCATATTCTGCTGGGGTTAGGTCGCGGTCCTCTCCAGCATTAAAAGAGAGCGTAATTACGCTCCGAATAACATTTGTTACTGAGACACTTGCAGTTGGCGTTGGACGAGGAGTAAGAACAAACGTTGGACCAGGTGTTGGTTGTCTTGAAACATCCGGTGTAAAGGTTGGGAAACGAGTGAAAGCATTACCGAATGATGTTGGAACAGGAGGAAGTTTGCTTTTATCACCACTCATTCCACCCATACGACCCATACGGCCCATACGCATTCCCGAACCACCACCGCCACCACCGCCACCACCCATGCCTCCTCCGCTTTTCACACTTCCGTTATTTTCTCCTCTCATGCCGTTACCAGTGTTGGCGTTGCCATTGTTTCCTCTCTTTGGTCTCCTCCCTCTCTCTCTCTTGCGATAAACATCGTCATTTTCGTCTGCTACATAGTCGTCGCCGCCGTCATCATCATCATCATCATCATCATCATCGTATCCACCCGTCGATTCTGGACTGCGTTTTCCACCCATCGTTCCTCCACGACTACTGCCTCGTTTGCGCCTTCGTGGGGCAAATCCATCGTCAGTTTCAGTATTGGTTGTACGACTGTTCATTTTCCTCCTTCGGATATTCGGATTTCGATTGGTAATGTTATCGGTTCTTTGACGAATCGTATTTGGTTTGCTATCGGCCAAATTTGCGCTTTGTTTTTTATCGTTGCCCTTGTCATTGTCATTCTCATTACCATCATCAGCATTGCTACCGCGTTTGAAGTCACGCTGACGAGCACCACCCCGACCTCCAAGATCATCATCATTGTTGTCGTTGTTGTTGTCGTCGTTGCCCTTGTCGCTCGTTTGTTTATTATTGCCAGTAATAGTAATAGTACGTTCACGGCCATTGTTTTTGTTGTAGTCCCGACCTCCAAGATCGCTATTGTCATTGCCTCTTTGTTTATTGTTGCCAGCAATAGTACGTCCACGAGCGACACCAGTAGTGCGACCATTGTTTTTGTTGTTACCTCGACCTCCAAGATCATCATTGTTGTTTTTGTCGTTGCCCTTCGCTTCATCATTGCCAGCAAACGTACGTTTACGGCCAGTGTCAGTAGTGCGACCGTTGATGCTATTTTTGTTGTTGTCATTGTTTCTGCTGCTACCTTGTTTTTTCTCACCACCCCGTGGCAGGACATTGGCTCTTTCTCCACGACGTAAATTGCGATTCATATTATTATGTTCTACAAATAAGCTCTGATCGTCGGTTGTGGTTGTTGCTGCTGTTGCTGTAATATCATTAGCATCTACTACTAATGGCACAGCAACTGCTGCATCGTCGGTAACTACAGCTGCAACACCGACGAAGGCAATCAAGACAGTGAACCATAATAGTAGACAGCCATGCTTTTGATAAGACCTTGTATGTGTACAGGTGGAAGATACCATCATTGTCGGTATCAATTATCAATCAACTACAGTATTAATGTTGCGCCTCGGATTTCACTTGTTTTCTTCGGTTCAACAGTTATATTCTTTTTTGAAATAATATATTTCAAAAAGACTCCTGTTACTTCTACGTATTCCTACTACAACTGCTGTCATGTTGCCATACTGGCATACTGGGACCTGGCCATACTACTACTATATCCCATATAGTTTCGTGTTTCATGGCTTTTTGTCTGCGCACCTGAGTAAGTGAGATACGAGTACAGTACCTGTCGTAGTAGTACAATTGTAAATACATATCGAGCAGTGGTGTAGATTATCTGTTGAGAAGGGAGCGTTAGATATTATTTTCAACTGTTCATCTGTTTTTTTTTTTAATCATAATTTTTTTGGGGTTGGGATTTTGTTTTAAAAAAAAGTGGCAGTAGCTGCTGCTGAGACAGAGTGCTGTTGTTCAACTGAAGGAGTATTATCATCATTATTATCATTACGATCGCGCACCGCAGCGTCCGCCTTTTCTCTTCCAAGATTCAATTGTTCCACCCTGGCAGATAATTATTAGTTTAGACCTTTTTTCTCCCTGTCGCACTGCCACTTACTACTACTACTCCTAGTAGAGCTACTACTACTACTACTCCTAGCTAGCTACTACTACTCGTAGAAGCAGTAGTAGTAGTAGTACCCCCCTGGTAGAGAGTAGTAGTAGTAGCAGTTGTACTAGTCTAGTCGTACCACTCCTCCTCTACTAGTGCAGTAGGTTTAACCTTTCATTAATTTATCACGAGTACTTCTGAGTAGCTACTACTAGACCTACTACTACTACTAGTGCCAGCTACTTAGTACTATTGAGGACGAGCCAGTAGTAGACTATGAGAAGTAGTGTGTGACAGATGAACCACCACAAACTTTCTGGATTATTATTTATTTTGGTTCATCAAAATCATGGATGGTACAACCAACAACACGGGCAACCGTAAACGTCGTCTGGAACAATGTTGTCGTTGTGATCAAGAAAACAACAACAACAACAACAACGACGACGACGACGACGACGACGATAGTCTAGATAACTCTTACTTAGCATGGTTCCTAGGTGTCCATGGCCCACTGGTTAAGGATTGATATCCTTTAATTAACCAACGCCATGACACTGGAGGACGATTACAAACAAACAAACATGCTGTCTTGTACTACTATGGACTGGTGGCAGGCTGCCGTCGACTGGATCAAAGAAGAACAGAACGGTGGATTGGTACATTCGGCAATTCAAATTTCCCATCAAAGGGAACTTGTCGTAACAGAACAAGTTGAAGAAAATTCTATTCTATTTCGTATTCCTTCCAATTGTCTTTTTGGATGGGACACAGTGGCCCGTGATGTAGACTTTGGAAGGGATTTGGTAACAGTGATTGAAGACATGATGAACCACCAATCGTCGTTGTTGTACAATTCCACTTACGATCTTGCTGTAGCAACCTTTCTGGCAAGTAACCCTGAAAGTGCCAAACACTATCGAAATACTTTACCGAAAAGTTCTGACTTTGATGCATTGCCGCGAAGATGGACAGAAGAGGAGTTATCATATTTGACAGGATCACCACTTCTTTCACGCATAGCCAAGGAGAAAGAAGGTGTTCAATCTGACTATAAGAAACTGCAAGCTACATGGACGTATACTACTAAAAATAATGCTCGTGTGAATCAAACACGTGCATTCCCATCCTTTGCTGCATTCAGTGACAGTTTGGCAGCCGTGACGTCGCGTGCCTTTGCTGGATTTGGCGGTACCTCGTCAGTTGCAACAACTACTAGTAGCAGGACCAAAGACGAAGCTATTGCCATGGTACCTCTGTTGGATCTGTGCAATCATTGTCGCGGACAAGAGAACATTACTAAGAATTTATCCTACGAATTCAATGCAGAAGAAGGAGCCGTAGTTGTCAAATCCAATCAAATCATTCGAAAAGGCGAAAATCTCCGCATCACATACGGGGCTCGATCCAACGGAGTTTTACTGTTGAACTATGGGTTTTGCATTTCAGACAATGTCGAGCCGGATGGATCATCGAATGATATTTTGGAGTTCCAAGCCACACCGGAACATTCAATCGTCTTTTTGAAACAAGGTCCGAAATCACACGCCTTCCACGGTTTTGTCAACGCATTGGATCAATTCCGATCGGCACTTCCGCTGCCACCTACTAATAACGGCGAGAGAGAAGACGCAGGTGATATTCCGGAAAATTTCGATGATGTCAGTGAAGGTGACGGATCATTCGACTGGGAAGCTGCTACCGTGGGGAACAATACGAACAAAGACGGTCCCATGCACGACGAGAACGAGGTGGCGGAGAAAAACGAGATCTCTTGGGACACAGATGCAGCAACGGTGCAGCTAGTGGCTTTAACAGCTTTTGAAAAGCGCCTGGAAGACATGCTGCGAGGATATACAATAAAAAGTGATGATTTGAAGGATGCAAAGTTGCCAAAAACTCCTTCCAAGAAACATTTTGCTGCGCTGATGATCCTGTCTGAGTATAGCATCATGTATTTCACGGCAATCGTTATTCGCAAGCTGAAGGATCTGCTGGGATGTAAAGACAAGAAGAAAGCAGTAACTGAAATGGTATTAGCTGCTGTCGTGGGCATGGATAACGCAGGGAGACAAACATTCGAGGCACAGGCAGAATCCATCGCCAATGCATTTCTGGCCGTTCGGTTTTCTTGTTACCAGCTGTAGTCGCGAACTACTGCGTCTAGAGAGGCCGCCTGTCAACAAGAACCGAGGTGCAAGGCCCCGGCAATATTCAAAGATAGATAGCCCGAAAAACCAGCCAATCCAGTTTTGTTACCAGGTACTCTACCTTCCTGGTAGTACTCGAGTACATCAGGCAGATGCACATTAGTACATAGAGTACCGGCAGTAGTATCATTACTAGAGTACTACTAGGCTACCAGTTGTGCTTCCTTTTTCTAGAAGATTCCTTAGCACTCCTGGATTTGTTCCCCCTGGTAAGCGTCACTGACTAATGCAGCTGCTGGATTGTTTTACACTCATATTAGTGGCCACCAGCTTCCGCTTATAAACCTAATAAGAACTTAAGAGAAACTTCGAGAAAGCAGAGGGCTTCTGCACTTTAGACTTTGGTACTACGTACTGGTAGCATTTTCGGTTTCAACAAAATCAGTACTCGAGTACTTTAGTACTGGTAGCGTTAAATGTTGAAAATGACCTCTGACCTATAGTGGCAAAACCTTAGGAACCGGGGCTGTACTGATTCGGAACACTTTTCGCCTGCTCTGTTGCATTACGGTACCACTCGTGGTACTAGCTAGTAGTAGTAGCACCAGTACTAGTAACTGGTATTAGTAGTACTACTTGTAGTTGGCTGTAGTAGTAGTAGTAGTAGTAGTAGTAGTAGCAGGAGTAGTAGTAGTAGCTAGTAGTAGTAGTAGAAGTAGTAGAAGTAGTAGAAGTAGTAGAAGTAGTAGTAGAAGTAGTAGTAGAAGTAGTAGTAGAAGTAGTAGTAGTACCAGTACCTCTACTAGTTGTACCTGGTGCCAGTAACTTCTTCCCAAACTCCATCTAAATTTTTAACTAGGAGTACTCGTATTCTACAACAATTTGCACGACTGTTCCGAATGAGAGGATGTTCTTTTAATTCGGCAATGCCTACACTTGACTGGGGAAGGCAGTACTAGTACCGGACTTGTACCCTGGTGCAATGTGTCTATTAAGTCAATTGCCAGTTCTTACGAAGTGAAGTGGGACGGTGTAATTGTACCATATGGTACCTGGTACCAGTACCTGGTTTTACTGGTTACGTTGACGGCTTACAGTAGACTAGTCTAATTGCAACAAACCATGTACTAGTACTAGGTACGGTAGTACCAGGTAGTCTAGTAAAATTGACACCGCTACACGCACAAACAATTTTTTTCTTTCTTCCTTTGCTCACAATCCTGAATCCTGATAAGTCTCACTGTAAATAAAAAACAATATAAAATTGAAGCAATGTCCTTTAAAACCTGCACAAACAAAGCCTGTCCTTCAGATTTTGTGCCCTCGGAGCATGACTTCATTGTCGGTCGCGGTCGCAAGATTCAGCAGCACTCTGGCAATTTGAAAGTGAGGGCCTTGGTACAAAATCGGCTCACGGAGTACTCGGGCTCGGGAGATAAGGCAATTAAGTCTATCATTATTTCGGATATATGGCAGCAAATGAAAGCCGAGAGTTGCTGTGGTGGCTTCGTTAAAAAGGACACAGATAGCGATCGTTGGATGATAGTCTCGGATGCTGGTGTTCGAGCCACCATTGCTCAAATCTTTCGAGACTTTCTGAGCCCTTCTTACAAGTCGAGCAAGTTCTCCAAACAGCACAGAAGATGCGCAGAGAAAACAAAGGAGTTTGGCTGCCCACCTGAAAGTACACCTCTTCCCTTAACAGATATCAGACTGCAGAATTCTTGGGCTGTCACTCCGGAGCCACTCCCCATGCCATCTTCTTCCGTGGCATCCCATGCCACGAAGGCCGAAAGCAGGAAGATAGCGTCAGATATTATTGGACGAGCCTTGCAGATTATGGACGCAAACTTAGTTTGCCTGTCAGACGACCCCTTCGAACCTGTTCCCATACTGGAGGAACCGACCCTGCACTCGCTACCGCCACTGGAAGCTCAATCCTTTGCCGATTTTGCTTGGTAGAGGAATACATCCAATTTAAGCATACAAAACTGCATAAGAATAAATAGAATTCCATTACAGAAACGTGCTCTACAATGGTAGCAACATATTGTTTAGCTGCGAACGATGAGGCTTGTTATGCTGGAACAGACAAGACCACGATGACGCTTATAACAGCGTTGGTGTAGGGTTGTTGGGGGCAGTCCAAGAGGGATTCCTTCACAACCAAGGATAGTATGGATATCTCTTATTTTAGCATGGTGCCTCGGCACCCATGGTCCATTAGTTCGGGATTGATATCCTGTAGTTGACCAACACCATGACACGGTAGGATCATTACAAACAAACTACAGTTAAATTTGCTTTCCAGAAACATCAGAGAGGGTACTCTCCGCCGATAGGCTAGTCCAAATAGTTTGTTTTTTAGCATATGAGACATGCTTTTTAAAGAAGTTGACTCGTTCGACCAACAGGTCCTTTAGAGTGAAAATTGCTGCTGTTGTGCTTCGATAGCCTGGCATGTTGCAGTTAAAGTTTGACGCTGTGCACAACAAATTCATTGGAAAAAGCGCGGAGAAAAGGAAATTGGAAACTGTGTGTATCTTTTCGAGATAGGGAACAGGCGCGCCGCACCTACTAAAATAGGAAACACAATCATTCAAAAGAGAATTGCGCGATCTCTGGCTATCAAAGAACGACAAAGCCTGTGTTCTCGGGAGGTCATGACAATGATGCTCTCTTCACCAAGTCTCAGCAGGTACCACGAGATCAGCCAAAGAAGGGACCCGACTATGCTCCTGCTGGCCTGCGTGGCTTGACGCTTGACAGTTGAATGAAGCAGTCAACAGAGTACCTGGTATTTGAATATTGAGTAGAGTACGCAAGTATTTAAAAAAAATGTCACGTCTAGCTACTACTACTAGACTACTACTAGAGACGAACTAGCTGGTTTAACAGGAGGATTGCGACATTTATAGACGACTAAGGTTAGAATTATTAATTCCAGTGCAAGACTGACGAGACGCCTCAGCAGTTTTCTTTCTCTGATGCATGATATCGATGAAGAAAAACTAAAAATACGGTATACTGTGTACTGCTACTGCTACTACTAGACTAGTCTACTCATTACTCATACACCGGTTCGTCATTTTTTATTTGAATTCGCATGGAGAAAAGAAATCTTCGTAGCACCTTACCCTACCCGCCCCTATTACAACTAACATTTCCCTCCTGCTAGACTACTAATACATTAAAAAAATCACGCTACAATGTCAGATTTGAAACTAGTCAAAGGGGTTTTCACCAAGCCAGAAGCACAATCAATTATTGGTGTGACTATTGGAGAAAAAGTGATTAAAAATAATGGAAAACAACCAGCCATTAGGGTCCCCATTATTTCCAAGTTAGATCCTGATGGTCTCTGTGCCAATACCAGTTTCGAGTCTGGCATGCGAATGTTGGAAATCAATGGAATTGCCTGTCGGAATCGGGATGATACCTTTGCTATGCTACGCATGGGGCAAGGAGAAATGACAATCTTGGCTGGACCTGTTACAATGGTAGCAGCTACTGTTACCAAGCCCGACAAAGAAACCAAAGTTGGCCTTCGCCTCAAGAAAGGAACCGACTCTGCAAAAAATATATTTATCAGCAATATTGAACCGGAAGGATTGTTTGCTAAAACGGATGTCAAGGAAGGTATGAGGCTTCATTCTATTAACGAATTTGAAGTAACAGGTGTGGAATTGGATGAAGTACTTTCCGTGATTTCTGGTTCCACGGGAAATATTACGATCCTGGCAGAAGATTTGGCATTGAAAAAGCGTATGGAAGCCGCAGCTGCTGCGGCCGCCAAAGCCAACTCCAGTAAAAAACTCGATGAATCATTGCGTAAAAGGCATCAAACGAATATAGAAACTGGCTCTGCAGGATATTTTGTGGCCAAAGCGAACGAGACGATTCTGATTGGAATTAAAGGTACCTCTTCTGTTGTTGAGATGATTACAGATTCTCTTGCCGTGTCAATGACCCATCGTTGTAGTCCCTATTCGCCATTTACAAAAAGTAGCAGTAGTGACAAGAACATTGGTGGTGGTGGTGAAAGCATGGCGGCTGCTGATGCGAACAACAATAGTGTGCTGAAGGACAATGCGAGTGTGCGCAGCGAACAGAGTGACAACACCGTCGAAGGGGACGTAGCAGAAATTGCTTGCCATGAAGGAATCTTAGCAACTAGCATCAAGTTGCTAGAAGACATACAACCCCTTTTGGATCCGTACGTGAAAAAAGGATATAAAGTGCGACTTGCAGGACACAGTCTGGGGGCAGGGGCGGCGAGTGTCCTGGCCGTTCTTTTAAGGTCGAAATATGTCGAGTTACAGAAAGATTCAGATCGACTGCATGCCTACTGTTTTGCGACGCCTCCTGTGTTGGACATTCAATCAGCACAACGATCTAAAGACTTTGTGACGTCTATTGTCAATCGCGATGATTGCGTCACCCGCATGTCCATTGCCAATGTGGAAATTCTCATAAGATTGTTAGAAAAAATAGATCACAAGATTCTTAAGCGAGAAGGACTAAACAATTACTGGAAGATGGCTAAGGAATTCTCACATGATGGATACTATGCAGAAAAGATGACAGATGATTCCTTCAGCGAATTGGTCAATTTATTACATGAAGCTCAGAAAGCAGTCGAAGTTGCACACACAGATCATTTGTATGTTCCCGGCAAGATCATTGCCTTTTACGCCACTGTAGATGAACTGCCTGGGAAAGGTCAAAATGCAGAAGTATCCATTAGGAAAGCGTACATAACGCCTTGTCATCTCTTTTTACGCTCTTTCGAAATCAGCGACCGCATGTTTTCTGATCACTTGACTAGTTCCTATCAGGAAAGTCTACACCGCTGCATAGGAACAATGGAAAACGTTGTAGTAGGGAACAACAGTAAGTGCCGTTTTCGTCTCTCTGATTAATTCAGACTGCACTCACCGTTGTACCACCAATTACTCAACATTTAATGTTTGCAAATAGAGAGTTGTGTACCCCCGTTTCGTTGCATTGCGTGCATTTTGAAACTATGGTTCTACGAAAAAATATGTTGCTACCCTTGCAGGATAATCGGTCGTTGCAGGAAGAAGAAACAAAGCGGAACCAGCAGAAACAAAGAAAGACCTTGAGATACGTTTTGAATACACGCGTCTCGTCGGAAGATCGGCTGCTGCTTGCTACTGTTTCCGCACGCTGTCGTCTTGAGCTCAAGCAAAAAATGGACAACTCTTAAATCTTGCAATCTCTTGAGCTATTATAAAGTGTTGAAAATGCAATAGAAAGTAACCATTCAAATTCGCTGAGGCTTTTATGCTTATTACTACAAGTAGCTACTAGCTTGTAGAGTACGAATACTCAATACTAGTAGCTAGAAATTGTTACTGGACGCTCTTATTATTAGTCTAGTACTTGTGAGCTTTTCCAGGCGATTCGGTGTTGACGATTGCCGCGCTTGTAATTGAGGTTGGTTATTCATTGTTATCTCATCTATCCCTAACCCAATGTTTGATTCAGTGTCATCTATCCTGAACCCTATAAATAAAAGATTACCAGGTACGCTGCTAAACTTCTTTATCTCTCTCATAATCACATCCAATCGCAAACAATTCCTCATCTCTCGAAACTCGAAACTTTAGGTTGAGCAACGATTTGTTGAGGACAAGCACTGATCTCGCTGGTTCCGGTAAAATCTATTTAGCTAGAGCAATGGGATGGTTTGACGGAGACAGTAGCGACGAGGAAGATATTTCGGCCAAGAAGAAACCTTTGCTTCTATCGCTGGATGGCCGAGGTTATGACGATGTCACCAACGATGCTCAAAGTGCAGCGGCTACCAATTCCCAAAACCAACACCAGAAAGAGGAGGAAGATGAAGAAGATCCGCTAGATGCCTATATGAACTCGCTTAACAAACCTGAACTTTCTAGAAAAGACCACGGCGATATCTCGACTAAATCTTCTAATAGTACACAGGACAAGGCATGTCGATTGGATTTGGACAATGAAGATGAAGCTACGAGTCACTGGCAGGAAGTCGACCACACGAATATTTCTCACCAAGATGAATCTGATAGCGAATTAGATCCATCCGGATTGGTCAAAAGATCGACCGCAGCGAAACGGGAGCTCCAAAAAACCTTTGTCAAAGCAGGGAGTAGTGCTAGCAGTGGACAACCCCGCGACGACGACAGCGATGAAGATCTTAGCAACAAGCGATCTAAACGAATGGACATTCATTTAAATCAAATTGATCATCAGCAAATGCAGTATGAAGCCTTCGAAAAGGTGTTCTGGAATCCACCTACCATTGCTACTTCATCCGCCGAGAAGGACCGTGCTTGGAGGCAAGAACGCCATATTACACTTCAAGGATCCAATGGCTGCATGTTGTCACCGATTTATGAGTTTGCAGATATCAAAGAAATTTTGGATGAATCACTTTTCCATCGCATCCAATCTTTGGGCTACCAACGCCCGACGCCCGTTCAAGCTCAGACCTTGCCGGTCGCCCTCAATGGAAGAGATGCCTTGATAACGGCTCCCACAGGCTCTGGGAAAACCCTGGCGTATGTCTGGCCCATGGTCGTTCATGTTTGCGCCCAACGCCACCTAGAATCACACGAAACGGGACCTATTGGACTTATCCTCGTACCGACACGCGAGTTGGCACAACAAGTACAAAAGCATGTGCAAACCATGCTAATCCCATTAGGTGGAACGTCCCTGACAATTATTGGGGGGATGGGAAAGTACCCACTCACACAGCATTTGCGCCAAAAGGGTGGCGTCGAAATTGTAGTGGCTACACCTGGGCGATTGTTGGATGTTCTGGCAACCAAGCAACAGCAGGAAGCAACCGCCGCCGCGGCCGCTGCCGCCACGAGTTTCAAGAAAAAGTTGCATGGCCTCAGTCTGGAACGTACCACGATGGTCGTATTAGACGAAAGTGATAGGTTGCTCCACATGGGATTTTCAAATCAAGTTACTCAAATTCTGCAGAACATTCGGCCGAACCGACAGACCCTCATGTTGAGCGCGACCATGTCTCATCGGATCGAACGCGTAGCGCAACAATGGCTAGTGGGGGATACCGGTGAAAACAATCGTGGCATTGGCGGCCGCAATGCCCAGAGTGATTATGTGCGTATTGCCATTGGGAGGACGGGCCAGGCTTCTTTGCATGTCCAGCAGCATGTCATGGTCGTGCCATCAGCCAAGGCCAAACTCTCGTGGCTCCAGCAAATGATTCCCGTCTTGTGCCAGGTTGGTCGTACTCTGGTATTTTGTGCCACCAAGGACGGGTGTGAACAGTTGGCTCAAGATCTGCTGTTGCCCGAGGACATAACTTGCGTTACTTTGCATGGTGACAAGCATCAATCAGACCGCAATGCGGCATTACGAAAATTTGTCAAGCAACAACGAGTCATTCTGATAGCGACGGATGTTGCCTCGAGGGGGCTCGATATTCCACAAGTCACAACCGTCGTGAACTACGATCCGCCCAAGAGTTTAGACGTTCATGTTCATCGTGTGGGGCGAGCAGGGCGGTTGTCAGCCAGCAAATGTAGCGATGGACAAGAGCAGGAACAACAGCAACCCAACGAAGGCGCGGCCTACACACTGCTCCGAACACCCAAAGATGCGGATATAGGACAGGTGTTGCTAGGTGCCATGGAGCGAGAAAACAGGCTTGTTTCGGAAGAGCTACGGCAATTAGCCGCGTTGAGTAGACACCACCGTGGTGGCAGCCCGTCTCACAAGCAAGATCGATGGAGCAAGGAGCACTCACATTCTAACATTGTATCGACAAGTCATCCTTCATCAAAAGGGACTAGCTATTACGGACCACCAGCTGACCAGCCGCAAAAGAAAAGCCGTTGGTCATAAAAATTTGCCGTCTACAAGAGATTGGAAAATGGATGAAGGACATCACAGTCGAATCGCTGTCTAAAAATAAGCAAGATCGTTATTCTCTTTTTTTCTCCTATTAAGTGGACGAATTCTAACCCTAATGCTCCTGAGGTCAGCGTGCAGAAAGGTCAAAGGCAACGCGAGAGTCACTTGTTCGTCGTGGTAACTCCAACGCGAGTAAGCGCTTTGTCGCGTGTGTGCAACGTCTTAGCTTACTTATGTAGTAGAATGGGAGTACACACGCCCATCAATCCACAATGATGTACAGTAGCTCAGTTGTTCATTTTGCACGACACTTCGCTTTCGAGCTCCTTGCCAACGTTCGAGGTGGTTGCGGATGCTCACAATCATTTCGATTCATTTCATTTCATTTCATTCCTACCAGTATCTACCTCCACAAAACTCGGGGAACAACAAGAATAGCAGCAAGCTTCGAACTCTTGTGACTTTATCATGAAATGTTTCTCTCGATTTACTCTGACCGTATTTGTCGTGCTGGTGCTTGGAATAGTTGTTGGATCGGGCGGAGTGCCGTTGACTTTCGACGAAAAGAGCTTTCAGCGTCAAGCAATACAAGCCAGTACAGCACCAACACTCCCGCCAACTCGAGCGCCTCTGCGCGTCATTCTAGCAAGGCATCCTAGTGATTCTAGTGGAAGAGTTCGCGATAACAATGATGAAGCTCCTTCTAATGATGGAGGACAAGGGGGAGGCGAAGAAGGAAATGGAGAAGAGGAAGCAGCGGACACTGGTTCTACGAGCAACAGCGGTAACATCACTAACGCTACCGATACATTTGCCGAAGTCGATACAAATGAGTTTCAGAGCAAGGAAAGTAACCAGACGTTGACCATTGTTGCTATTTGCTTGGCGGTCATCGCGTTCACATTGTGTATATTGGGTGGATGCATCTGGCGAAAATACCTTTGGCATGATTTCTGCACGAGTAGTAAAAATGATGCTTTTGACGAACGCCATAATGTTGGCACAGATACAAGCACACACGTTCCACCTGAACGTCGCAGCACCCTTCACGTGACTTCGATTCTTCGCAATAATGAAACGGTACGTGCATTATAGAAAGTTTAGCCCTGTTTCGCTCGTCAAAAAAGTTGTTGACCTTACATTTCCCAATTAGCCCGCAACCTCGAATAATGGACAGAAGGTTCGCTTTAGTCTCCCGGGAAATACGGCTACTGGTTTAATCACCAAATCCAAAGGGCACAGGAAGAGCTTTGAAAATGTACAGGCAAAAGAACCAAAGCGCACTCCTTATAATAGTAGAAAGGTCAAGATTATTGTGGAAGGTCCCAGTATTGCACAAAAGATACCCTCGCCACCGCCTTTGCTGCCACCTATTCTTCCGGATCTACTTGTTGATACAGGACTGGAGGAAAACGATCCTGGTGCTGTCCCCAAGCCACCTCTTGGGAGCGATCCGCAGGCTTGGGTAACTCACATCATGAATCCTTGGTTGGACTCGCACTTGTGCTGCCCTGACCAATGGGAACAGCCAATCCAGTCATCGAACCAAAAAGTCCGCGCAACAAACTCAGTGCTTGATCAGATGGATCACTGCACCGTTGCTACCAATGATGATTCGATCCAGTCATCAACTCCAATGCTCCCACCATTTCCAACGAGCAGTGCATGTGACGAAAGCAAGAGCGAAGAAAACGAAAATTCAATAGAAGATAATGTTCTGGGAATTAAAACCAAAATTGAGGATTCCCAGGATGTTTGGACATCGGCGCCGAAACCAGGTGCACCCAGCCGAGAGAAAATGCAGACACGCCTCTACCAAAATCCACAGCCAGCTTCACCTGCTTGCAACTACGGACGTGAAGACCGAGATGATCAAAATGCTGCCATGCCGAATCTTCCTTCCGAATTTTCGTCTTGGCGAATGAAAGCATGGGCTCAGCAGCACCATGGCTCGCTTAGAGGTCTTTCTACACAGCAATATGAGAACATTGATGACGTTGACATTGAGAGTTGCTCCGGCGTTGGTGGAGGCTCATCTAGTGCTTCGAGCGACCGGCGGTTTGAAGTTTGACGGTAAGCGTAACGAACCCAGCACATGTGTTCAAGGCGCTGTGATCTGCGTCTTGAAATATCTACAGGCTTCAAGTTGCTATAAGAACTGCAGGACTGAAGAGGTGTAATCTTTAAAATGGTTATTTTTTTTGTTGTTTCTGGCAGAAGAGACGGCGTCGCAGTAGACACTTGCAAAACTCTCCCCGGAGCGTCGACAAGTCCCTTCCAACTACTACGAAATGCCTCTAGCTCTAGCTAGAAGGCTTCGTTGTGATGCATTCAATTAGATTCTTCTTTTTCTTCCTTAGTCTTTTTGTCACGCCCACCACTCGGAGTAGTCTTTGCCGGCGCTGCTTGAGGCCACAAAAAGGAGGCCGGTGCGGGAGCAGCCTTTGGAACAGAAAAGGGAGCAGAAATAGCAGACGGCCCAGATGCCGAAGACCCATCAACAACGTCTCCACCCCACAGCAGACTTGAATAAGATGATCCTTGAGGAGGACTTGTAGAAAACGAAGCAGGAGTTTCTCGTGGATACGACCTTTGCTGTTGTTGTCGCGGCGACTGTTGCTGATAGTCATTGTCGTGTCGATATTGGAGGGAGAAGCCACTGGCGCCACGACTCCCGCCGCCTTTGTTTGCCGGCGCTGGGGGAACAGCAGGAGATGCACCAAGTGCGGTCGGCATCGGCATTGTCGGAGGCCCCAAACTGGCAGACATACCCTTGAGCAAAAAGGCAGCCTCGTGCAAACCTTTTGCTTGCGTTCTTGGAGATTCTTCATATATTTGTCCTTGGCTTTCCCTTGTTCTTGCCACTGTCGCCGATCGAAGCGGAGCAGCAGAATCAAGACGTGGTGATGCTGTTGCGATCGTGGGAGGTATTGAAGGTGACGCCATGGATCCAGCAGATGGACTCGTTATTGCTGTACTTTTGGCACCACCACTCACACCGCCAAACCCCTCCGGCGTCACGGGAGGAAGCGCATAAAAGTTGGGTTCAGTTTGAGCATCCGCGGGCTGCTTGTGTCCCGTTCCCTTGACTTTTTGTCGTACCATTCGTAAACAGAGTTGCGGTCGTCCACGAAGAAAGAGTTCGTGGTAGTAGGCACCTGCATCCGTCGATTGTGTCAAACGCCGGAATCCATACAGATTAAGCTGCCGCTGAAAGGATGTTAACTTGGTTTGTCGAAAATATCTGTGGGTAAAATTGCAATGCAAAAATTCGCAAATCATTGTGTGTGTGTGTGTGTTAGCTGACTCGCTCGCACGAGGCATCGATGAATACAATCCATGCCACGCCGCGATGTAGGTGGCTAGTACTACTTACTTTGGCATGATATCTCGCGTAAATTCTCGTGGTTTTCGTACCAAAAAGGCCCGCCCGTGTGGCAACCATCCCACTATGGCATTGATATTGTCACAAAAATCCGGCGCCGTTTCCGCTTCGAGCAGCTCGTGTAACTTTTCAGGAAAAGGTTGTGTCACACCTCCCGTCTTTTTGCGAACGTAGCCGGTGGTATCGAGAACGCTGGCGTAATCATGATAGACGTGAGGAATCCCACGAGTCCCCGCGGCGGCGGCAGCGGCGGCGGCATGATGCTGTTCATGATGCTTACGACACGGCGACGAACCAGGGCTACCGTGGGGTTGCAAGGACGTTGAAACAGGTTGTACTCCACTACGATTGGTAGTAGGATTGGACGCTGGTGTCCCTATTACGACAGGACTGACAGGAGTCCCTGCAGGGGTCCGTCTTGTATTGTGGACCCTTGCCCCTCCTGCTTCTTGCGACTGCACTCTACTTTCATTGCTATTCTGAAATGATGCCCCTTGTTTCTGCCGTTCATGATTGTTGGACGAGTGTACCGCTGGGTTGATTGACATTTGCTGGGCAATTTGGAGAGCTGGCATTGTGGTTTCCTGCTCCTTCTCCTCCTTTTCCTCTAGAGGTTCTGTGGGTCTGGTGATGCCATGATTGGTAGCAGGAGTCGAAGAAGGACCGCTGTCACTGCTATTTCCAGCGTCGCCGCTCACAACAACACCATCATCATCATCATCATCTTCATCAATGGCCCGTGCTGCCGATTTGATGTGCGACATGCGCAATTCGCGTCGCGCAGCTTCCATCGCAGATGCCGGTTGGGCGTATAGGCCCACCGGTCTTAGTCGTTCTGTGGTAGATTCAGGTGCCAAGAAGGATGGTGCAATGCTCTTATTCTCTACTATTAGCCTAGTAGGTGCTTGTTCTGAGCTCTTTGCACGCTTCGCTCGATTAATGTACACTCCTTCTGATGTGATTTGCGGTTGACTATCTTGGCTCTTCCTAGTAGTGAAGGAGGTAGTATATTTAGTATATTTAGATCGTGGTGCCTGATCAGTAGTAGTAGTGGGGTTCTCTTGGCAAGTTTTCGGTAAGAATGGAGGGGGGTTCGCATAATGTGAGGCTGATGTGTCTTGGCTACCAGTTTCTACGTACCCATCAATGGTAGCACGAGCTGAGTATGCTTCGGATGAGAGATAATGATTGTCTTCAGATGGAGATTCGCCTTTACTGCTATTGTTGTTGTTGTTGTTGTTATCCTGCTGATGTTGAGCAGGATTATTCTTATCGTTTGTAGCAACGTCGTTTTGATATGCAGCCATCATCATCGTGTGGAAATACAGCAAGTTGCTAGTACGCGAGCATCCGTGTTTTTTTGTTAGTGGTACCAGTACGAATAGATCTACAGTGTTCGTCAACTCTTGAACGAAAAAATAAAAATATTGAATAGAGTTCTCAGACATTTTTATGGAAGCGTGTCGCCTTGACAGCTGCTTATCCCATCTCGAGTAGTACCTGGTAGTAGTACTGTAGATGGTATGGTAGCACAGATTGATTATCGATCATATGGTAGCAGCAGTATTCGTTTTTGTCCTGTGGTTCGTATGGGCTTGCAAGAGCAAAACAAGGATCCGAAGTCTTGTGTCAATTCATCGAAATTTACAGCTCTGTTAAATCGACAAGTCCCGCGGCTTTTCAAGTACATATTACTTAAATAAGAAACGAAGAAGCGGTGTGACTTGAGCTTGTTAATGGTGCTATATGAAACTCTTTGGAGGTTGGTGATAATTGGGATGAGAACACATCGTGTCAAACAATGATGCTTGGTGATGAATTTTAGATTTTTTTTTTGTGGCTCTGGGGGGTCTGACTGATGTTTACACTGAATGACGTATCTTTTCAATATATAATTTACTAAGCATTCGATACTAGTTCAAGATGCTTGTAAAGCACTGCAAAGGACAAGCAACACAGCAGATTTTGAATATATATTATTCTGTGCATTAATAATTAATACTACTAGACTACTACCACTTTTTTGAGTGGTATTAAGTACTCGTACAAGTAAAGAAGATGGAAGATACTTACTTAAGAAATACTGGCACTACCAAGTACTAGAAGTGCAACAACAACGTAGGGTTAAGCTTTTTTCTTCCGTAATCTCTGCCAAGACCAGGAATTGCCAGAGATCTCCAAGACTGCTGCTTGTGCGAGAGATGCACAGAGCTGGATTTGTTTGCTGAATGCAAAGCTGTTTTTTTTCTTTCTTCTGAAATATCTTCACTTTATCGTCAAGTCAAAACGATGCACTCTCATGATAGAATATCAGTAGCAGTTGTTCAAAACGGTTAAGAAAATGCTAAAAGATGACTCGGATGGACGTGATCCAATCTCGCTTTGGAAATTGTCCTGTGATCCTGCCTACAGTGACATGGATCATGAATCGTAGAGGCATCAAAAGTGCATTTGCCAACCTCCTGCACTAGGTCGAATATGTAAAGGGAAAATTCAGATTACACCACTTTACGGTGATTCATCAATGCAAAAATTCGGAAGATGCCGAGCACATTGAGGCACAAATTCAGGAAATAAACCGCGAAAGGTTTAGGCCCAGCCCTGAAAAGGTGTGAAAAGTAGAAACGTACTCTAAGCGCAATTAGCTTGCGACCATAGTGAAATGCGTTTTGATGCTTTGATAATCAGCGCAAAACTGAAAGATGGTTCCTCAATAGCAAGTACGCATTTATTTCAACGTTGCTTTTTGAAAGCCAGAAAAAAGGATTCACCATCGGGAGACAAACAAGCGTGCAAAGAAGCCTGCTAGGTAGCAAACTGTTAGCAACACTGGATATCACTACTACTCGCTCACTTGTAACACCCGCATCATTTCGTGGTCCTCGTGGGCCAGAATGTGGCAGTGCCACACAAATCTTCCAGGTTTGTCAAAGTAGGTTTTGAAGCGCGTCACTTGCCCGGGTAAAGCGGTTACCATGTCGTTTGGGCCGTCCTCGTAATGAAATTCGGGTGTTGCAACTGGATCTCCCTTCGTGGGATTGCCCACTCTAAAGCCCGATCCAAGAGCACCATCGTGTTGCACAATTGGCTGCTCAATCAAGTAAGTACCGTCCCCGACGGCGTCGCTTGGATCGCTCAAGACGGTTTTCTGGTCATCACCCTGCATAAGGGCACTGTCCCACTTTATCTCTTCTCTGCCCAGAATCTCGAATCGAACGAGGTGCAGGTGAAACGGGTGGGCATCTCCTGACAAGTTCCATACTTCCCACTCTTCGGCAGTTCCATTTTGAGGATTTTCGGTGGTAGGCTCGTGCCAGGCCATGGTTCCTTCCATCTGCTTTCCAGCAAGACCAGTTTTTCTATGTGCTTCCGTACCCGGCCAGAAAATAGGATCACCTTTGTAGTCGGTCGCTGGTTCAGCCGTACCCTGCAGGGGCATCAGCCGCCCATATTCGTCTTTGCCCTCAAACACTGCAACCTTGCGCAGGCGCGTTGGCTCCGGAAGAGGGGAGTAATACTTTGGACCAATTACACTAGCGTCAAATACGTCGGGGATAGCTTCTTTCAGTGGACTAACTACAAAGAGAGGCTGCAAGTTGGTCTTGATTAAGCCAGGAATGAGTGCTCCATCACGTGTAGTGTCTTCGCCTGCTGCATCTCCATCGCCGCCTTCGTTTTCGTCCTCGTCCTCGCCGCCATCACTTGGAGTAGTCTCCTCTTCATCGCCATCATCTAGAGTATAAGCAGCACTGGACGAACCATCACTTTCGTCAGCGTCATCACCTGACACTGGTATTGACATGTAGTTTCCCACTTCATTTTGGAGAATGCGCGTCCATTCGTCTTCTTCGCTGTCGAGAAGAAGTCGCTCCCAGTCCTGATCAGCTTCCTCGCTTAGGTGAAATCCAAGACGCTTCTTTCGATGACCGCTCTTACTATCAATATTATTAATGACTTCTACTTTCAACGCTTGGCGTCGATTTCGCCGGAGAGAGGCATGCTCACCTACCTGTTCATTTGCAAGAGAGAGGGCTATTCTACCAGCTTCTAATAGTAAAGTAGCATATACCACTATTTTCATTTTTATAAGTTTACTGGAAGGAAATGAAAACATTAAATTATAAGGTTAAAAGATTCGCAAGTGATGACACGTAAATAGAGACGGCAGAAAACGGAACGAAGGTACCAGTGCGAAACTGCTCTGACGCAAGCCAACCACAATGACGCATGAATTGCTCCAAAGTCCCTTAACTCCACTAAAACTGAACCATAGGTAAAATCCGTCAATATAAAGTCAAAAA
>Ga0210036_1001909_pt1 | contig 22891 bp, 10 predicted proteins | sample CryGeymeta201515_FD_185469 | JGI IMG/M metagenome (GOLD analysis project Ga0210036, IMG submission 185469) | Groundwater microbial communities from Crystal Geyser aquifers in Utah, USA - Crystal Geyser metaG 2015-15 (SPAdes) (version 2) | ecosystem: Environmental > Aquatic > Deep subsurface >...
AAATTTGTTGACACGTGTTGAAATGTGTTGAAATCAAGATTTATTCATATTTCAACATGTCAGTACTAGGGTTAAAAGTAGGGGTTTGGCGGACCTTCCTGGTGGATAGGACTTGTAGTAGTCTAATACAGTATTATTCTAATATTGTGAGTAGTAGTTGTACCAAGTACTACTAGCTACTACTAGGAAGCAGTTTTGTAATACTCTATGCTTCAACGAGTCAAGTCCCATGAATATCGCTCATAGGGACAAGTCAAACTGTCATAGTCCACCTGGGCTTAATTTGCTACACCAATAACCCAACACCAATGACCCGTGATTGGGTGTGACAACATCGACAATCGGCCGGACGCCGGACTCAACAATTCTTTCCGCTGAACGATGAAGAACGAAGCAGCACCTTTCAAGCCTCCTCCTTCCTCGGCTCTTCTTCTTTCTTTATGTTCTTTTCAACATTAACTTATTTAATAAACCAAACCAATCTAGTCTAATTTTATCTAATCTAAACTAATCCAATCCAATCCAATCCAATCCAATCCAATCCAATCCAATCCAATCCAATCCAATCCAATCCAATCCAATCCAATCCAATCCAATCCAATCCAATCCAAATCAAACACTATTCTCAAGACTCGAAAGCACAAGTCACACACCACCGATGCTCAACTCTCCGAGCTGGGGAGGTTTAGACAGTCCGTACCATACACCATACTGTGTGCCTGTGCCGGGTATCATCCATTCGTTTCAGCTTTCGGCAATGGCATCAATCGCGTTGTGTGGTTTCACCGTTTAATATAACACCCGTGAACCTACCAACCTACTGTGTACTTGACGAGGCTGAAAATAGGAAGCTGGATTTTAAGTTGTTGGTTTGGTGCTGTACCTTACTCGTATTCAAATAAACCTACTTTACTCCATTACGAAAGAATCTCGAGAGGCGACAACGACAACTAACAACAATAAGACGATAGTAGGGTTATGCTTAAAGAAGACCGTCCGTTCACCACCACCACCACCACCATCGCCACCTTTACTGCTACGAATGTAAATACAAACTGAATAGTATCATCATGAGCAGCAAGAGCAGCGAAAACAGTTGTACTGGTTCCTTTGCGAAGGACCAGCAGGATGACTTTATGCGCCCGTTTGAATGGTTGACGGATTCTCCTTCCATGATACCTCTGATTGAGTCGGTACTTCCCAAGGGTTTGCCCAATGATGCTAAACCGAGGATTCTTCATGTGGGATCCGGCAGTTCCATTCTGGGAGAACATTTGGTAGAAACTCTGGGTGATAGGATATCACTCGTTGTGAACGTAGATAAAGATTCCGAGACCTTACAAAAAATGGAATTGCAATGGCATTCCAAGCATACTAACAACAACGACAACAACAACAACAACAACAACAACAACAGCGATATGAAAAATAAGTGTGCATTTGAAACGGCAGACTTTGGTCTCGACGACAAGTCCCCCGGGAAGAAGGAATCACAACAACAAGAAACGTATCCCATTTCTCATCTTACAGGATCCTTTCATCTAGCAATTGACAAATCGACCTTGGATTGCACACTGTGTAGCGATTCAGCGACAGCAGGTTTGCTTTTGGAGGTCTACCGATTGTTGCATCCACAAGGAGGAGTGTATGTGGTTGTTTCCTTTCATCATATCGATTTGCTGCGGCCACTGCTCGAGGATCTGCCAGGAGCCAACTGGGATGTGACACACCGTGTCATGAATCGACAGGTGGAAGATTTGATCGGCAACAGAGCAAGTAAAAATGGCATCAGCACGGTCAAAAAAACGTCTTGCGATGGTGATAACACTTTGCAACTCGATAACCTTAAAAACAGTGGAGCATGGGAACGAGGGACCTTTGAACCTGATGAGCAATACAGAAGAACGGTCAATGTCATGATTTGCACTCGAAAGGGTACTTGTGATGACGACCTCAGTTGCAATTATCTCCAACGAGATGCTATTATAGAGCATGTTCATCAGACAAATGATAAGTGGTACCAAGAACATAACCCCATGCTCACTCCCCAACGAAAGGACAAAATTCAGAGCCTCTTTCACGAAAATTCCAGCACCAGCACCAGCACCAGCACCAGCACCAGCTCGAGCAAAGATCCGATGTGTGATTTGAATGTTGCCTACACTATTATATTTAATGATGCCGAAAAAGAACACTTTACCTATGATTTATTTTTGGAGGATTGGGATGCCTGGACTATCGAGAAGAATGATCCTTCCTTTCCCAGAGACAAAATGTCACTAGCAACTGCTTTTGCATTTTTAGAAGCAATGCAATAAAAAGACAGTATTGTTTCTGTATAGAATACTACCTAGCTTGTAGCCACAGTAGCCTAAAGCCACTTCTAGCTAGAAGTAGTCTAGTAGTATTCCAACAAACTGACTAATCCAAATAGTATTTAATTCAGTTAACCAGGAACGAAAGGATTCTCTAACAGCATTTCCACATTAGGTCTAGGGTTGCGTAGGCGCACTACGACAATTAAACACCATACCTATCTTTTGCTTGTTTTTCTACCTACTACCACTGTACAAGACTACTAGTAGAGTAGTAGCTAGTAGACGACTGGGTGCTGTACTCTGTACTACTCGGTAATCCTAACTTGCATTGAATATGTAATTATAATTGGAACAGTGAAAAGATACACTGTATGTACCAGTAGATCCATGGACAGCGCCACCGACGACAGGATGGCAGATACAGACATGGCCGAAAATTCAAGCGAGTATTCGTCCATTGTAGACATCTTCGACCAGATCTGCTTTGCCTTTGGCGACGAGGAAGCCATTCGGGTGATTCATCCAAGTATTACTGGGACGCGACAGGAGGAGCTCCTCTACGTTGAATTACAAGAATATTCCAAAGCCTTGGCTCATCAATTATGCTGGAGATATCGGCCTGACTATGTTTTGGTGGATTGCCACAACTGGCCAGGAGCTGAAATAGTATCAATTCTAGCTTGTTTGCGCCTACGGATTCCCTTCATCCCAGTTTCCTGCTTCGAACAGCACGCCGCCAAGGGACGACTGGGGTGCATTGTAGAGCAACTGCAGCAACATGGAACTACCACAGCGAAATCTGCCAGTAGCATTTCCATTGCAGCACTGACCGTGTGCGATGATGACCAAGATCCTGTCTTGGGTGTTTTCCAGCAAGCCAATGTTCACTCTATTCTGTTCCTAGAACCCAATGGAAACCTTCGGGAGCCCCTCAACGTCCCTTCACACTTATCGGAAAGGATTATCAGCAGAACGAATGATGATATGTACGTGATGTTTACATCAGGAACATCCTCTGCAACTCCGAAATCCGTTGTTGGGTCGCAAATCAGTACCTTGCACAGAATTCGTTGGTTCCAATCCAGCTTCCGGCCAGTCAGATATGTTGGCAAACGGACACCTATGACCTTTGTGGATGCAATGGCGGAGCTTTTGGGCACTCTCCTGACACGAGAGAGTGTTCTCATCGCCGTTGCTCCCACCAAGACAAGAGGATTGGTGGATGTGGGTCAACTGGTGGCAACCACCGAGTGCCAGCAAATCAGCGTACTCCCCAGTCAACTTTCCCAGCTCTTGGACCTCTGTAGCGTTTTCCATCAGGCCGGGAAACAGCATCATCCATTGAGCCGCCTGGAAAGAATCATTGTCTCTGGAGAACCTTTGCGCTTGGAGTTGTGGAGACGATTTAGGAGCTACATTTACGACCCTTCTAGCAAGAGATATACTATTCAATTGATCAACCTATACGGACAGACTGAAACGACGGCAGACTGTTGTGGAGCTATTTTGACGGAGCTACCGGAGAAAGTAGTCACGGTGAATCATACCATAACTATTGGGAAGCCTCTCACGAGCCATATTACAATACACGGTATCAACGGTAAAATTGATGGTACCGTCACAAATTCAACTGACGACTTGAGAGAACTGGTAGTCTCTGGAAACCGCTGCTTTGCCAATGGTTATTTGAACCCGCACATGTCTTCAAATGGTTTTGGATATGAAAATAGCAGCCAAAATAGTAGCAGAAATGAGTGTGTGACCTTCGCGACAGGGGATATGGGTTTTTGTAGTGACGGCTATTGGTACGTAACAGGTAGGAAGGACGATACTTTTAAGATCAACGGTGTTTGGACCTCTCCTCCTGAAGTAGAAACGGCCCTTCTTGAGTACTGCCGAGATTATTTGACGTGTCAAGTTGAGTCGGCAGCAGCAGCTACGTTAGATGGCCGTGTCTACGCACTGGTGGAGGGTGACTTGTCCAAAGCTATCTGGTCAAGAAAAGAGATGAAATCAGATACAAAGTTGCCATGGAATCTAATTCCAGCCGCGGTATTTCCATGTGCGAAGATACCGCGGACAGAGGGGACCCTAAAAATTGACCGATTTCAAGTCAAGCGAATTCTAAGAGAGAAACTGGAAACAAACAACAGCAATGCACCGAAAGAAGAGGAGACAAACGAACAGAAGCCTAGTTCTCTACTGACCGAATTTCAAACTGCCGTTGCATCCGTCCTGGGGCATCTTCACAGCACTTCAAGCAACAGCACTGCTGTTATGTCCAGTTCCTTTGTTGCGTTGGGCGGCGATAGTGCTCTCGCCGTTGCATTGCACTATCAATTACGCCAATCCTTAACGATTAAAGAACCGGTAATATCATCTGTGACACCGCTAGAAATTTTACAGGCAGAGCGCTTGCAGGACATTTACGATGCGCTTAGCATGCCCGTGGAAGAGGACCAAATACAACGACACATTAGCAAGAGGCCCAAACTCCAACCGACGACGATATCACCTCACAATATTAAAACATTTGTACCGGAGCCAATTGAGCGCCACGGGGAACACCATTCATGCGTCGCCTTTGCTGCTTGCGTTGATATTCCTCCACACCTACTTCTTCAAAATGAGAATACATTTTCAGATCCGAACGACACTGAAGAATGTTGCCTTGTAACAGGGTGCCAAAATGGGGTGGTGCAACGAATACGCTATGCAGCAGTTGATGCTGATGAAAGGGGGGAGGAACCAAGTCAGAAACATCTCCTTTTAGTGATTGGTTGTCATCATTTCAAGGGTTGCAGGATATCGTATCCTCCTTTGCAACTGGACAGTATCTTGCTCTTTTGCTTGATTCCTCATCCTTCTTCGTTGCGACATGGCGCGGACCAAACAGTCGAGGCCAGCTTTGTTGCGATGACGACGGATCTGACTACAATTTTGTGGACACGCACACTGGGACCAAATTGTTCCATCCTTGCCCCACCCTGTCTGTATGGTGACATTTTATTGGCTGTAGCATCCGAGCAAAAGGGAGCGAAGACCAGCGACAATCAAGCAAACGATGATTATTTGGAACCAGTCACCGACGAGTGCTATTATTGCGTCATGCTGTTGAATACTGTTGACGGGGACGGGAAAAAGCCAACAGCATCATTGGTGAACAAAATTCCACTCTCTGTGAAAGTCGCTTCAAAACCCATCATCTCACCAACTCGTTGCGCATGGCACCACCGCCACCACCACCAGGGCGATCCACCTAATCGACAGAATGTCCAAATTATGGTGTGCGCAAGCTCTGATTGGGAAACGGGTCTCCTCATGTTGGATTTAGATCATCGTGTGGTGTTGACCACTTCTTCCGGTGACGATACCTTCTTTTCGGAAGTCATTGGACCTGTTCACAAGGACATGGTTGTGTTGGACTCGCGTGAATTTTTGGTGACGGATTCTTGGGGATCGCTCCATCGTGTCACCTTTGATGGCACCCAATGCACCAGCATCAAGCTGTCCAATAGTCCTCTGTCGGAAGCGTGCTTTGCAGATTCGGATCCGGATAAACGTATTTTGGTAGGTTGTTACGACGGCTTTGTCTATTGTGTGAAATCAAATTTAAAAGAGGTCTTATGGAAGGTTGATGTTCAAGCTGTCGTTTACACCAAGCCGTTATGTATCAGAGTAAACGAACAAAACGGTTTGGTGGTTGTGTGTACTACAGCGGGCGACATTTTACAATTGAACGTCGACGATGGTTCCAATGTTGCTTCGTATCGTATTCCCGTGGGAGCCGAAATCTGGTCGTCTCCGAAGCAATTAGTATTATGTGCACAACAACAACAACAACAACAACAACACCAGCAAAACGGGAAATCTACTAGACCTAGGTCTACTGCTCTTGCGACAACGCGAATTGCCTTTGGTGCTCGAGACTCTCGCTTGCATATTTTGGAGTTGCCATGTCCTTCCAACGACCTCTACTTACATACAGTACAAGCTGAACCTAGCTAATACTTGAGTAGCCACAGAAGAATCTAAACTCTAACTGTAATGCATAGATAGTTTGGAGGGAGACTTGGAGAGGCAGGCTCGATCCCGCACGGTAGCATTGTACTACTAGTAGTAGTTGAGAGCATTGCTGCACGCACGCAGAAAGATGAGAAGAACGATCTGTACTCTCATCTCTCAGCATCATTCATTAGTACCAACAAAACAAATACTAATAATCAAAACACACATTACTATTCACTAACCTCAATATAACAAGATCAATGACGACGCCGATCCGCCGATCCACCCGTGAGCGGAAGAGTGCCACAACCATCTACGATGCTGCCAAAGAAGAAATTCAGAACAAGACTCCACCATCTTCTGACCGGTAAGTTAACTTGTCAGTGGGAAAGAATTTTGTGGTTGGAAGCAAGTTCTTTGGTTTTGTTGTCCTGCCTGTGCTGTTGTTGGTTTTGAGTTTTGAGTACTCGTACTGTACAGTACACAGGCCTATGATTTTATTGGAAACAACAGTAGTTGCAGTATTGTGATAATACTGTAGCAACAACCTCGCAATGAGCTAAAACAACACTGACAACTCTCAACGTTTTTTTAATAATCTAAATCAGCAGCAAGCGCAAATCCAATGATAATAAGAACGACGATGATGACAGTCACGTGACAGACGACGAGAACAGCCAAAACATCATGTCCGACCAAGATCTTAGCAGTGAAGAAGACGAGGAATCGAGCGACGAAGAGAGCCAAGCATCCAAGCGAGGCAAGACAATCACAAGAAAGAAAAAATCGCCCACCAAGATTCATGTCACCCTAAACAAGTACAACAACAACAAGAAGAAACCCAATAGAACAAAGGCTTCCTCGGGTCGCACTTCTGCTGCGGGTGGCATTGTTGGTGGTGGTGGCACACGTACTGTCAAGGGCACATCCGTGGCCTTACAAACCGCTTTGACCAAACTCCGCAAAAAAGTCATGGATTCCAAAACAGAAACACCCGACAAGTCCTTGTTGGCGGCCATCTTCATGGCAGTGACACCCAAGCCCAAGAGTATTTACGAGGACAATGATGAAGAGGAAGCCAACGCGACGGTGGTCCAGTACCCACAAACATTTCAAGCGACACGGTATACACCATTACTAGAACCCATTTGTCGCAAACTCTTGCAACAGTACCAAACCAATCCCAATCAAGTGCACGTGGCTTTGCTAAATTTGGTCTTTCGGAGTGTCGGGGGCACGTTTGAGACCTGCCTCAAGCGGGACGATATCATTGATGAGATGGACGACGATCAGTGGGAAACTACCGTCACAAGTATCGTCGATGATATGCGCCATACATCTCCCGACAGTATTTTGACCTGTGCTTGTCCGCAAGGGGCCGTAACGATGAACGATCCTACCAAGCACCATGCCGCGCAAGCAGAATTTCGACGCATCCTCGATCATTTCTGGTACCTACTAGGCACCCTCGGGTTGGCATCGACCACGTCCTCAGAGATGGCGACAGTCTTTGATGTTGAACGCATTCGAGATTTGTGCCTGCGCATGATGGAACTCTGTGGTGCCGGACAACCCGACCTGCGAAGTAGCGCCGCGGTGGCGGTCTTGCAATTGGGATTGGCTGCCTGCGATGCGACGCTAGAACTTCAGACTCGTCTGGTTACAGCCCAACGACAACTGGCAGCAGCCAAGGCCACGAAAACAAAAACCAATGCCAAACAAAAGGCCCTACAAACTACTGTCACAGCATTGGAACGATCGCACGAAGAATTGGAACAGCTAGTCATGCAAACCATCATTCCCGGAGTCTTTATCAAACGCTACCGTGATTCCAATCCCTACATTCGGGCAACCTGTCTCGACAGCCTTTTACAAATGATGCTCAAACGTCCGGATTGGTTGTTGCGAGATACCTACCTCAAGTATTTTGGTTGGATGATGAGCGACAAGGATGCGACCGTACGAAAAACAGCCCTGCGCGCACTCTCTGGGTTTTTCAAGGTGGCGGATCAACAAGGCGAAGATAGCAAAAAGAGCAAAACGTATCACGAATTACAAACAATTGACTTGACAAAGCTCCAAAAGGTAGTGCACAAATTCATACCTCGCATGGCAGATTGTGTCATTGATGTCAACCAACAAGTGCAGGAAAAGGCCATGAGTCTGCTACTGGCACTCAATCAACACGGACTCACGGACGATGTCGAAGATGACGGCATTTGGAACAAAATCAATTTGCGAGCCTTGGCTCCCGATACGACCCCGAACGTTCGTCGGGATGCGCTCTATTTTGTGCTCGAACAGTTGGAAGATTTTGATGAGGAAAACACCAAAAACTTACAGGAACGCCAAAAGGTGAATCAAATTGATGCCATTGCCACCTGGTTGTCCCATGCATTGTCGGATGGACCAGTCCCCATGGAAAATTTGCGGGTCGAGCTTACGGACTTTGTTGTCGAGTCCCTCCGCAGCATGCCCGAACACGCCCATCTCATGACGGATTGGAATGCGATCTTGCGGGCCATTCATCACGATACCGAGGCCAATCTCTCCCAGAGTAAACAGCAACGGATCACCTTGGCCAAACAACGCGTCTTGCTGCGTATGTTGGCTTCAGCGGCGGCCATGGAAATTGGGTCGATCAACAGTACTAGCGAGAATGATAAACATGGTATGGAGAGCGATGAAATTTTGGAAATTGTTGACCGAGATTTCATCGATGTCAAGCGTCAGTTGCAACTTCAAACGACATCGGCCTTGTCGGTCAAGAAGAAAGGAGGCAAGAAGAAATCCGCCAGTGCGAACATCTCACGCGAAGGCTTGACCGTATCTCTCCTCAAGGCCTTGCCCAAGCTCTTGCAAGCCTACAAGGGAGACTTGATTGTCTTACGCAATTTGACGGCACTACCTCAATATTTCGTTGCCTCCGTCCTAACTTTGCCTAACCGTAAGGATGCGGTCCAGTACCTGGTGAATATGTTGGCTGATATTTTTTTGGAAGCCACGGATACGTCCGTGTTGCAGAATGTCTGCTTGGCCTTGTGCGTTTTGGCTCGGGGAGAACATGCACGCAATCGCGAGGCCCTTTTGAAACTCCAAGGAGTGGTTGTCAAGGTCAAGAAGCGTCTCTTTGAACTCTATAATAAAAAGAACGAGGCATCGCAACACGACGACGATGACATGACCGACCATGGCGACGACGAGCAAGATTCCTTGAACAACGAGCTAGACCGACAGCATGCCATTTCAATCTGCTTGCGTCGGCTTCGTATTCTTTCGAAGCGTCGCAATCTGGGTGACTTGTTTGCGGTTGATGCTGTTTTGGAGCAGACAATAGGGGTGCGAGAGGATTCCACAATTGCGACCATTGCGGAAGATCCTGTTGTCGATTTGTGTGCTGCTGTTGCCAAAGAAGTTGCTAAGGAACTACGTGCCCGCCAGTGTAACATGCCGGAAGGAGATGACGGTAGCATTATGATTCCCGAGATTTGGCAGAACACAAGTTCCAAGATGGCGCAGATCCACGACATCGTAGCCAAGTCCGTAGTGGAGAGCCTCAACTTAATTTTGAGCTTGACTGCCTGGCGTTTGCATGATGCTATAAACAAGGACGAACGTGCTAAAGCTGCAAATAAAATTTCGGACGATGAAGCCAGCAAGCAGAGCGATGAAAATGACAGCGATGTAGAGATGGACGATACTACAGTCGCCAGCATTGATCACGAAAAAGCCCTGATTCTTCGAATGCGTGATGGTAAGAATTTATGATCGTGTGTATTCATTGTATGGCACTACGCAACATGTCTCTTTGCTGCTCATATGATTTGTCTTTTCCTCTTTCAAACTTTTCAGGGTTGCGCAGGCTCTTGGTTTTGTCCTTTGATCAGTTTTTGGACGATTCTTCATTCGAAGATGCAGAAGAGTCTCCCTTTTCGGCGGAGCACGTCACCTTTTCCAATTATGTGCAATTGAACGCTGGCCGTGTTGCGAGCGATTTGCGATCATTGTTCCCCAAAGAGAACAAGAATGCCGAATCTGCCCTGTTGCGCGCCTGTGCGTTGCAGGATGATCATCACTTGATTGGTGGGTTTTATCGATTTGTTCGATCTAAGGAAGACCAGCTTGCGCAAGCTGACCAAGGCAAGGCCATGAAAGAGCTTTTGCTTCTTCCTTTGTCTCGTGGGGTTGTCGCGAGTTGGATGGATGGCAATCGCCGCGAAGCTGGTCTGGCATTGGCTCAAATTACCCACAAGAGCGAAGAGACTTCCAAGTCTGCTCAGGCTTTGGGCCGCTTGTTGAAGAAAATTGATTCAGTCAAGTTGCTAGAATCTCACATGGCCTGTCTCCGTGATCTTTACGTGGAATGGCTGGAATCGGAACCCTTCGAGCCCGAAAGCGACCGCCCGACAGAGGAAGAAATGGATGATTATGCCCTTGCAGAGAAGGAACACGAGGAGATGTTCAAATCTTTGGAACAAAAGGCGCATCGCTTGGCGGCTAGCTTTGGAGTCAAACTCACAAACAAAGAGAAGAAGCTGGCCGAACAACTCTATAAGTTTATTGAAGGTAGGCGATGCGTGCGTATTGTTTCGCTTGGTTTTTAAGTTGTTGTGTCTCATCAGTCACACCGTTTCTTTACGTCTCCTACGAAAATAAACAGAGGGTATGAAATTTGCCTTTAGCGACAGTGGAGATGAGGAGGACCCCCAAATGGGCGGACAATTGACCTTTTTGTCGATTCTTCTTCCATACGTTCGTTTTGTCAAGAAGGACCAGGATCATATGAAGAAGCTACAGGCATTTTACATGACCCTCGAGACGGACCTTCGTGCAGACTCGATGTTTGACGAGATTCCACCTTTTGAAATCACCTCCTTGTCTGCCTTTGCCAAGGCTCTGGGATTGACGTCGCAGCCGACGCCTAAAAAGAAGAAGAAAAAGCTGAGTCTGAACATGGAAGGCAGCGACAGCGAAGAGGATGAAGCAACGGTGAAGACGTCCTTGCGGACGCCTATTCGCAAAAGTACGACCCCCAAGTCTTCGGAAAAGAAGCGCCGCATGTCGACGACTTCCAGTGTTGGTTCAGCTCTGTCTCCCGTGGACGAAACGGATGATGATGACGAAAACGAAGAAGCCAGTCACAACCCATCTCCACGTAAAGTTCAGCGCAAAGCGAAATCTCCTATTCCAGAAGAACAGAGCGACGAAGAATCTCAGGAGTCGTTATAGGAATGTTGAAAAATATGAATGCAGTAAAAAGTTCAAAATGGATTGTTGGGGTTACAATCTTAATATATGAAATACGTGTCTATATGAAATACGTGTTATGAAAGAAAGCCAGTACAGTACAATATTTTTATCAGGCAGAGTCTACGACTCTGTCGCCACAAGCATTCGTTCTTTCCAGATTGGCGTGCAATCCTTCCACGGCGGTAGGCTGACTTGAATGCGCGTAGTTGGATGCTGCTGGGCGTACCAGGTGACCAGTTGATAATACCAATGATCCCGAAAATCATCATCATTTTCATCCTCGGACGAGCTAGTATAGCCAAAAACCGACCGATAAAAGTCCAAGACGTAGTCGTACAATACCTGTGTAGGCATTGATACCTCCTCCTCCTGTTGACTGTTTTCGTGCTTGTTGTTCCCCACGTACACCAAGAGCATGATATCATCGAAACTCTCCCCATTCCGTTCCAGTGGCGGCTGAACGTAGGGGAAGTGTAACAATCTGTATCCCAGCTTGTACAAGATCAAGTGTCGTTTTTGAGCCACTTCCAAAGGCACATCGCCTGCCGTAGTGGTATTGGTTTCCGCTAATATTGCCGCTATTGGTGTGCATGAATTGGTCGATAGTTCATGTAATCCCTGCAAGGCCTCGGTAAAGACGGGATGCAAGGTGGCCAAGAGTCCCAGGCGTCGAAACTTGGGCGACACTACCATGTAACTGAGCAATCCTGCCTTGGCTTGGGGATAATATTCAAAGGCAATGCCGCCTAAAATGGTATGTTGATGATTGTTACCAGTAGAATCCGTCGCTCGAAGTATCAAGACATCCATGGAGGGTTCACTACTGTTTCCAGCAGCAGCAGCAGCAGCAGCAGCAGAAGACGACGCTCCTGGTGCGCGTTGTTGGGGATCTAAAATCATCAACCAATCTTGTAAATCATCTCGTTCTTCTTCCAAGGGAAAATTGGGAATCATTAGTTCGTCGTAAAATTGTGTCAGTAAGTGGAGATCAAAAGATTCCATCATGGAATCGAGGTGGAGCGAACAAGAGGAGGACAGATGGGGATGATCTTGCAGACGCTGGTTCAGTTCTTGCAAGGCAGATTGTGCGGCCTTCGATTTGGTTGGTCCATAAAGCCTTTCATTGCTACTGCTACTGCTGCTACTATCGCCTCTACAACTGCTACTGTCATTGGAAAGACTCGTCGAGGCAAAGGACGAAGAGGTCGCCAAGGAAAAAGCTGTATTGGTTTCTTGCGTTTGCACCGACTTGCTATCGTCCCATTCCTCTTGCATAGAATATTTTGCTAAGGATGAGTAGTTGATGGTGGCGGAAATAGGACTTTCACTCATCGTTTAACGTAGTTAGTCAAATTTGTATAGCTATTAGCTCCTAGCTGCTGTTTGCCTCTGATGTTGGTGTTGATAGTTCAGACAGTGTGTAGTCGCGAGGCAGTTTGAGCAGTCGAAACAGCTCTAAAAGCACGGCAAAATAAATAATGACAATAAAATAATACTGTCGAGGGGTACTACTAGCTAGTGTACTACTCCGGAGTAGCTAGTAGTAGTGGCCATACTTGAATAAATAACGGTTGATGATGATGCACCTCCTTTTACACACTTTCTTTTTGAGTCGAAAAACACCACGTACGCTTGACAAATCCAGAAGGCACTGCATTACCACCAGTGAGAACAAGCTACTACAAATACTAGTAATAGAATAGCAGAGTAGTACTGTAGCTAGACTACTAGTACCTGGTAGTAGCTAGTAATACTACTACTACTACTACTGTACTCGAGTGCAACTACTACTAGAACAGCAGGTAGCTACTAGTACTACTCGTAGTAGTCAGGTGCGTCCATAACAACCATGGGAATAATAATAATGAAAGAACCAGTTATAAAAAATACAGTAATCGCAATGGGCAAGCGCGGCCAATCGTCCATAGGGCCTGGCATACGCTGCGTTTTGTAACATGCACGAGAGATTCGCCTTACGCCAAAATTGGCGAGGACTAGAGTACACACTACTATTACATGATGGCCACAAATTAGTACTCGAGTAATATTATACTGGAATCTATCTTTACTGTCGACATTGATCAAAGCCAAGCCTTATTATTAGGCGCTCTCCCAAAGGCAAGAGTGTACAACGAATCTTTCTCTTTTGTCTCTCTGCTGCCTGTTTTTTGATTCTGTTCGCAGTTTAGGTTTCTTTGTGGAGTCTCGTGGCTGGACCGATTTGAGAGAACTCTCCAATAATGCTTCTGACAAACCCTGCCTAGTACTACCAGGTACCCCGACCTAACATCGTTGATACTGTACTATTATTATTGTGCATGCGCATCCTTTTCCCCCAATCGATCTGTACGGTATGCCTGGTAGTTTATTAGTAGGGGAGAAAAGGGACATGGACACTATTGACATGATACCTCGAGAAATACAGTAGTAGCCTACACAAACGATCAAAGAACAACGAAACACTTGCCGTTGCGACAAATTGTAAAGAAAGGAAGAGATGGATAGAAATGGAATAAAAAAAAAATGGATGTTCGTACGCAATGGATTTCAAAGTAGTATACTACTACTTGTATTGAAAGTATAGTCTCTCTTTCTTCGCATATTGTTGCGAAACCGGCGTTGTAAAGTGGTTTACTTTGGACTTCTCCAGACCAATGGAAGGTTTAGATCAAAGGCTGAATGTCCGAGTGCAGGTCAATAGAGTGTTAATGATATGCAGCTCGTAGTTTGAACTATTCTATTCGTGCGAAGGTTCCGTGCAGAGGAGGTTCCGTGCAGCATTTGGACTCCGCTACCATAGTAGTACTACTCCGTACTACTACTACTACTCTAGCTAGTAGTATCTGGTAGGTGGTACCTGGAACCGGTACTCTACTAGCTCTGCCTCTCTACTAGTACTACTACTGTAGTTAGTAGTACCAAGTAGTACCTGGTAGAGTATTAGCTAGCTAGTAGAGTCTAGCTACTGGTGGTAGTAGAATATCTACTCTAGCTAGTAGAGCTACCTGAGTACCTGGTAGTTGAGACTACTACTGGCTGTACCATCCGGATCTAGTAGTACTAGCTAGTAGTACTAGCTAGTAGCTACTAGCTACTACTACTGGTGGTGTAGTACAGTAGTACAGTAGTAGGATTCGAGAGTCACTCTAAGACATGAACCTGTTAAGTCGATGAATACCCATTTTATAATGTATGTAAGACACAAACAACCACGTGTTCGGAAATGAATGCTTGATGTATGGTACTATGGTACCAGGGTACTATTACCTGGTACCTGGTACAGTACCAGGTACCACTCCTCGGAGTGGTAAACAAAAGAGCAAATCTCTTCTTTCTAGTGTGGTATTGATTACTCGAGTAATTAAGAAGCTCATCGTTGCCAGTCACCTGCACAAAAACTACTATCTTTAACCGAATGGATTGATCCTGCATCCAGCCATTAACCTTTACAACGTTAGTAGCTTTATACAACTAGATTGTTATTTGAGAGCTTATACAAGACAACAGGACAGGTAGTTGGACAAATCAGCAGCATAAAAAGTTTAAATTACCGTGAAGGACGTTACAGTTTACAGTTGCTAGTTGCTAGTAGTAGTTTGCTCCTGCCTTCTCAAATCCTTCTTTTGTCATGGACTCTTGTGAAGGATCAACAACGACAATATCTCCAACGACGAGTCTATCGGCTCTAGCAGATGACAACGATGTCTCTTCGCACGAACACGCCATGAACGCTGTTGTCCAGCAGCAGAAAGAGAAAGGTGGATCACGAGAGCGGTTAAGTTCAATCGTGTCAATAATCTTGGTCGCAGTAACTTGCGTACTGGTGGTAGTAATAATAATAATAATCGTAGTGATGCTGCTGGTGGCGAACTTGAGATTAACCGCGCCTCAACCAATGAATACCAGAAGTTCATCATTGCGTGGCTCTTCATGGTTCTGGTCACCGTCGTATGAATCGTTTACTACTACTACTGACCACCACACCAGTATACTTACACCAAGAAATAATAATAGTACATCTTTGTTGATTTCTCAGCACGCACAACAACAACAACAACAACAACAACAACAATCACAACTCGAAGAAGAACAAAGATGGCTCAGCTCCCAGCACAATGATAACCAAAAGTACGAAACCTTCAAATGGCACCCCGATAAGGCCGACGTGGATTGTGAAGAATATTGGCGTACACGGAATTATACCGTGGCACCTTCAGGAGGAAATGGAGAAGGTTGGGGAGGAAATGGAAATGGCGGGGGAGGAAAGAAAGAGGATCACGAAGATGAAGACGATGAAGATGACGAGGAAGATGATCACGATGATAGAAAAAGACAAAGGTACGTTTTCAAGGAAAAAACTGCGTGACTTGTCAACATAATATGATATAGCCATGCTCACGCATATATTTTAAATGTTACTGCATGATCTATTTTATTAGACGGAGACGAACATCTGACTATGAAGATGGTCGATACCAGCCAGAACGATTCACACCCTGTCGAGAACAAGGTCCTCCGGTTGATCCATGGACACAACCACCACAACAGTCGCCAACTGCTGCCACGGAACCACCAGTTCCCACAACTGCAAACTCGACGACGACGACGACGACGACAGATAGCGTTACTACGACCACCATTCCGAATAATGCCATTGTAATTCAAGTTAGTCTCGCCTTGCCGTTCCAACGATTCCCTAGCGGAATCCCCAAACGCATGGCTAGTGTCATTAAACAGTACTTGAATACGACGCAAGTAAAAGTTCAATTTGTGCGAGAAAAGTATTGGAACGAAGTCTACCAAGACGATCGACACTTTTTGCTAGACTTTATCCCATGGACACCACTGTCTCAAGTGATCGAAACGGAAGAAGAAGAAAGCAGCTCAAATTGTGGTGACGGTGACGATTGCTACGATGAAGAAATTGATGATTGGAACCGAAGACTGTCGAACAAGGAGACATATCAACAGCAGCAGCTGCAGCAAGGACAAGGACAATCACAGCCATCATGGGCACAACCACAGCAAAAGGAGGAAAGCCAAAGTATAGATGATTGGGATGGTTCCTTGGAATCACTTGTGGACCTGCATTCTGTTAACATTACAGACCTTGGCTTGTTTTCCGTAGCTGTCGACGCATCCCTGGTGGATTCCAAACAGGAGACAGGCTATGCATGGTTCCAACATACGGTGATCTTATTGGCACACGAAAGGCCATTTGGAGATGTGGGTGCCAGATACTCCAAAGTGGAGAACATAAAATTGATGTTATGGTTGCAGAGGCAGATTCAAAATATCGTTTACGATGATATCCGTTTGAATGGAGCTCTCGGTCGCTTTTTTGACACAAACAATCGTTACCAGCACAGCATCGACGCGAATCGTCAAATTAGCTTTCTAGAGTGGGCTCTGCAAGAGCAAGGAATCCCCATTGCAGGCGTGGCAGTTCCTCAAGAGGAACATTGGGATTTTATTGAAAGCTCGACTGCGGATCCGTGGCAGCCAGTTTTTCCCGACCCTTTGCCGCAGGACGACCCAATCCAGGAATTTCTTCACCCCGACGACAATGTACGCACATTCATCGGTCCACTGGACACAGAATTTGAACATTTCATACAATATCTTGGGCTGGCGTGTCTCCTACTGACGACTATTAGCACGTTCATCTTGTCTCATGTCGCTAACGAAGTTGGCAAGCGGCGAGAACAAGATGAACTATGGGGAAATAACATGACGTTTGAAAATGCCAGAGAAGATATGAGTTATCTCGATGTTGGATGGAAATTCAATGCTATTCCTGCTGCTGCCAACGTTGGCGGCAGTGGGGAAAGAAAGAGTAACATTGATTGCCCTCCTCGTCCAATATTGACAATGGAAGTCTTTGATAAAACTGGAGTGGGATATCGTGATGATGATTCGTTGTTGATCGGAGGCTGCCCACAGAAATCCTCTCGCCGAGTGGCCCCGCCTATACCAGGGGGCTTGGAAACCCTTGACAATACCGAAGCCCCGCAACCTCGAGAGCAACGGCTACGCACTAATGTAGGCGGCAATCCTGTTGGCGGTCGTTCCAGCAGATAGTATTCCGAAAAGATCGTTGACGCATCTGATCCACGTTTTTAGTCTTAATCAGCCCAAATGATAATAACTGTGCATACACACTTTGAGCTTTTAGAGAGGTACCATTTGCAACTTCAGTACCTTATTTACGTCGTAAAGCCGCACTGTGAATGACCTCCCGCACAATTGTGGGCTTCAAAGAAGCACCGAAACATATACCGAAGTCGAATTATTGAAACTATGAAGGTTGCCTTAAATATATTCTTCAAAACAAGTTCTTTCGTTAAAACCCTTCCATTCTAATTATCGTTTTTGACCAAATGGAATGCCGTCTTTTCCCAGTCCTCGTGTGGAACGCGTAAATCGAAATCCCGTTTGCAACATATTCCGAACAATCTTGGCCGTGTTGATGCTGTCTACAAGACCATTGTGGGCCCGGCCTTCCCATACAGCGCCGACAGATTCCACACACGTTCTCAACCCTCCCCTTGCTTCTCGCTTGTAATGTTTCTTAAACATGGCGTCGCTCTTCAAGTTGATCCATTTGTCAAAGCAAGGAGGAAGTTGCATCTGTTTACAGCACAGTTCCTGACGTAGGGTGCTCATTATGTCGCCATCTCCCCATGTAACAAAGCACCAATTGCCTTGACGTTGGCCGCTATCATTAACAAGATCGAGACTTTTTAACCACTGCATGTAGTCTGAAAGTACCGTCTCAATGGTTGGTGCCGCATCTACCTGTGCTTGAGTAATGGCTGTCAGGCGGATCGAAAAATCGGACAATTTCGGATTGAAGGTAGGTCGCACAAAGGTGTCAAAGATAGATACTGCCAATGCATCGTGTCGAATTTTTTCAGAACTTGGTCTCGTCAAATTCAACGGTAAGGAAAGGCTACTATCCTGCTTGTCAAAGGCTTTTTCTTTTTCAGCAAACGCAGTCGCTTCTTGGTTGGTTTCAAACAGCTTCATCAGCACCGAAGGAAATTGGGTAATCTCAGCAGTAGGTACCATTTTCTTATAATCGTCAGCAGTCCACTCAAAATCTAGTACTACCAAATAGTCGAGTAGTTGAGGTAGCGCATCGAAGACTCTCTGCCGTTTTCGTGGTCCCGCCACATCTTTGTCCGAAGGAGGTCGCAGACTGCCCCACGAATTCTTCGTCTTGGACTTTTGTTCGCTTTTCTTACTAATATCAGACGGAAAGGAATCTAATGTCTTTGAAAAATCAGATACCAAGCTTTGCGATGCGACCGTAGTTTGCTGTATTGTTGCATCAGGATGATTATTATGCTTTGCCTTCAGAGATGCTGATCTCATTCGGTGACATACCTCACATGCGAGATACAATCGCTGGGCTTTGTCAGTGTGCACGAAAGTGCAAGCACTGCAAGTCCAACTGATACCATCATCACGTACTGCATCAATGCTCATGGCCGGCTTGTTCCCTACTACTAGAGGTCTGCTGTGCTCATTATTGTTATTATTATTATTATTATTATTATTATTATTATTATTATTATTATTATTATTATTATTTTGGTCTGGGTCAAAAATTCTCGATCCATTTTGACCATTGGACAAAACCTGACAAAAATAACGTAAAAAGCTAGTGTGGAGACTACATGAATATTAGAGTAAATATTGAATATTATGATAATAGGAGTAAACTAGACTAGTGTGTCTGTGTGGATAGGAAGCAGGCATAGGCACACGACCTAATAAAGAGAGACCTAACTCCTGAGTCCTATCATAGTCCCTAATAGGAGACAAGGTAAACTGACGTAGTCCACCTGGGCTTAATTTGATAACACGTCTTATTATTTGCACAACTATCATCGGCTCGCTCACATGAAGAGCTTCGGCTTCTCAACTTCAAGACCTCCCTGTCAATTAGAGAAAGTGTGCATACTAGTTAATCATCTTCAAGCATGACTCGGTATCAAGCTAATACTAGCTACTCTACTAGTACTAGCTAGTGGAGAAAAGTAGTAGCTACCACTACTACTAGTTAGTAGTAGTAGCTACTAGCTAGCTAGTTACGGAAGGTACCGTAGCTAGTGTTTTGAAGCACGTGATTCGCTTTCTATTATTTTTTTCGAAAAAGTGAGGAGACGAACTCACTCACATCGTCCATCTACAGTAGAGTGTATCTATTGAGAGTTATTTCCTTTTGTCCAGCAGCTAATAGCTAATTAACGCTGCAACGATCTACCATGACGACAAAAATTGAAGAATTTCGTTCTCTCTTTGAAGAAGCGATTCTCGACATTGCTGCCAAGACCGACCCTAAAAAGCGATGCCTCATTCTTTCCGGTGGCGTCGATACGTGTGCCATTTTGGCAGCCGCTCGCAACGTTGGTGTTACGTTTGAAGCTGGATTTACCGTGTCCTGTGTATCAACAAGTCCAGATCACGAATTTGCGGCTGCCGCTGCCAAAGAACATGATCTTGAGCATCACATTTTGCATATCACACCCGATGAGTTGGTTTCAAATCACCTCCCCGACTGTGTCCGAGAGCTCAACACCTTTGATGGTATGACCCTTCGCAACAGTCTCGTAGTATCGGCTGTGTTTAAGAAAGCATCGGAAATGGGCTTTACAGACGCAGTTGTAGGAGATGCCGCAGACGAACTGTTTGGTGGATACAGCTTTATGTGGGGAAATGAAGACAATCCGGCTGAATGGAAAAAGAAAAGAGATAGCATGTGCCGTCAATGGACCTTTGCGACAGTTGCACTGGCCAAATTTCACAATTTAACAGCTCATAGCCCTTACATGGACCCCAAGGTAGTCGAATGGGCATTGGACAGTGTTGAACGATCGGACTGCATTGGAATTCGCCCCATTCAACTCTACCATGGTAGCGAACAAATGGATCATATCACAGGCAAAATTTTGTTGCGAGAAGCCTATGAGACAGTGTCTTCGTGGCGTCGGAAAGACCCCATCGAGGTTGGTTCCGGTGTAACAATCATTGGAAAAGACGAGTTTTGGAAGTCAACAATTGCCGACGATGACTTTCAGGCGGAAGCGAAAGCGTTGCAAGCCCGCGGGTTCAATATAAAAACAAAAGAATATCTCGTAAACTTCCGTATCTTTGAAGAGTGTTTTGGTTTGAATGGGCATAAACTTCCTACAGCGAAGCGCCTAGAGATTGGACAAGGTTGTGCTGGATGCTGCTTTGATATTGGAGCTGAAACTTTTTGTCGCATCTGTGGAACCTACCCTGCCCAACGAATAGCGGCATGACTATAAAAGAATTTCATTGCATGCAATATTGTATCTTTTACGATTCATATTTATATCCAATTCAATTTATTTTTGTCCCCATCCTTGCTTGTACTGCATTGAATGGACGATTGGCGGTTCCTTTGGATATCGATGACATAATTACGATCCGAGCATAAAAGCTCATAAACCCAACTAGAAACACTGCAACACAAACGAAATGGGGCCAAAGTATTCAACAAGTATGCGCTCCTCTGTCGAATTCCAACATCTTCGTTTTCAACTTACGAATGCCTGGCGACTACAGGTTCTCCCCGAAGCTGGGCCATTTTCTTTTGAAATAAGTATGCTAACGTCTAACTTAAAGATGAATGCTACGATGCAGTCGTCACTGACTTTCAAAAATGATGTTATGTTAATAGCACCAACCTTACCCATTCGCCGCTGATCACCAGCTTTAAATATTCATGTCTTGCTCAGCCATGCTTACAAAAGGTAATGCAAAGATTATGATATCCTGCGTAAATCTAGCTAGCGCAAAAAGCTGCGAAGTACCCTTGCAGAAATGTATCCCAACTTATCTGATTCCGACCTCTTCACCTACAGTAATAGCTCATTAATGTTGTGATCCAGTTACATCAGCTTTCGTCTATCGCCTTCGAGCACTGTAAATCCTTCCGATACACCTTTCCTGTAGTATTCCCGATGGTCGAGTCGAAAACGCTATGTACTAGCGGCCAAGAAATTTTCCAAACAGGCCACCAACAGTGTCTTGAATTTGATCAATAGCTGCTCCCGCCTTTTCTTCAATGCCGTCTGGTATCAAATCGGCATATTCGTCCAAGAAATTTTGAATCTTTTTGTGCAGGCGCAACAATTTCATGACCTTGTCGTGAATTCGGTCCAGGCGGTCACCAAAGACGTTGTCCATTGCGTCTGTGACTCCATACTCTTTCATGGTCTGTTTGGCTCCCTTTTCAACGTGTTGCATTCCTTGACGGATGAACCAGAGTTGCACCGTGTCACTCGTAATAAAGTAGACGGCAAGTGTTTGAAAAACGACCACAATATAGGACCACAAGACATCGTACATGAAACTCTTTGATTCTACCACAGCTTGTTCAAATTCAGCTTGATATTTTCCCTTCAATTCATCAGTTACTTTTTCCTTGTATCCGTGCAACTGGTCGGAGATATTTTGAGAGATAGGCGGACGAGAAGTAGTGGGCATGAATTCATCTACCACCGTGGTTTGATTGCTGTGGTAGGTAGCATTTTTCTCGAAATGTTGCTCCAATTCTTTCAAAGGACCACGGAGACTATTATTTTTGTGTGTGTGGCGCAAATATCGATTGTGCTCCATCCCTTGATTGTTTGCTGTATTGTCGTGCTGCCATATAGGAAGAAGTGGACCAGTGAGCCGATAATTGTCTGCCAGGTACGCGACCCCCAGTTGCAAGGCTAAAAACAACAGAAGGATGGGAAAGACAATTTGCCAGTAGAATTGTTTGGGAGAATCCAAATAATTTGGAACGTAGGACTGGAATTTCAAATGCTCCTCGGCTTCTTTCAATTGCTTCCCTACAAGCCCTTGGGCTTCATCCAGTTCTCGATCAATGTCACTGGGATCGGAAATATCGAGATCTGTTGTTACATCAGCCTGCTCCAAAATCTTTTCGGCCAGAGCTGCTTGCTTCTGTAATAGATCCAATTTCGGTTTGATAGGTTTCATCATGACGTGAAAATCTTTTTGCAGGCCATCAATCGTACCGTCGACAAAGTGACCGAATTCCTGGACGGTCACCAGCAAGACATCTTCTGCTTTGAAAAAGGCACTAAAGATTGGTTCAATCATGCCCATAAATTTTCGTTGAGAGGGCAGCACTGTCGACAAATACACAACTGCAGCGTTGACGTACGGGAACCAAGGAACTACTATTCGAGTCTCCCAGGATGTCTTTATGATCGGTTCCGCATCCAATGCATGGTAAGTTTCTAGTTCTTGCCAGACTCGTGCTTGCGCTT
>Ga0210036_1001912_pt1 | contig 22856 bp, 13 predicted proteins | sample CryGeymeta201515_FD_185469 | JGI IMG/M metagenome (GOLD analysis project Ga0210036, IMG submission 185469) | Groundwater microbial communities from Crystal Geyser aquifers in Utah, USA - Crystal Geyser metaG 2015-15 (SPAdes) (version 2) | ecosystem: Environmental > Aquatic > Deep subsurface >...
GAGTTAGGTCTTACTCTATTAGGTCGTGTGCCTATGCCTGCTTCCTATACACACACACCACTAGTCTCTTTACTCTAGTTATAATATTACTCTAATATTCAAGTAGTCTCCACATTAGCTTTTTACGCTGGTACAAAGTAGATATAATGTTTTCGTTGTGATTGGCTTGTCAGACACAAAGCGACGTGAAGGACTTCAGCCTGATTTAAAAAATACCGTCTACCGTTCACCCTACACGTCATCCATCGAAACAGGGGGAGAAGTCTTGCATGACTACTAGCAGTACTATTTTAGAGCAAAATCTGTATTCGGCACATGATTCATTCTCCGACTTCCACCATGATTTACTATTTACTCCAGTGTCATGTAGAACCGAAACTGCATTACACATTTAGTTGTAGTGACTGGGAGGAAGCAAGACCTTACGAATGGCATGGACGACGCCGTTTGAAGCAAAATTATCAGGATCGATGATTCTGGCATCATTGACAAAGATACGACCATTGTTTCGGAAATTAATCTTGACTTTTGCTCCATTCAACGTTGTGTAACGGTCATCATCACTCAAGTCCTCGGCTGCCACCAGTTCTCCCAACACGTGGTACAGCAAGACTTCCTGCAAGTCGCTCTTCGGCAAGTCACCGCAACCATGGATGCCTTGCATATGGAAAAAGTCACGAAAGGCCCCATCGGTCGGTCCAAAGATGGTGAGGTCATCTCCACCTCGAATATCAGGTAACAAGCCAGCCGTTTTGATGCAGCCGTAAAGGATATCAAAACGGTTGTCGTCTTCTAGCAAATCCACGAGATTGGGACTGTCTGGTTCTTCGGGTTCGTCAGGATGAACAGGTTCTTCAGGATAGTCCGGTTTTTCTGGTTCCGCAGGTTCTAAATCGGGTACGAGCACTCGATTAATGACGTGAACGACACCATTCTTCGCCTTAATATCAGCGTCAATCACCCTGGCATCATTGATAAAAATGACCCCCTTTTGCTGGCGGACATCTACGGTGACACTCTGGCCTTGGACTGTTTCAACCTGTCCGTCACTCAAATCGCTCGAGAAGACCACTCCCTCAACAACGTGGTACAGGAGAACCTGTCTCAAGGTCTCATCGTCGATATCAGAGAGGCCATCAACTCCCAAGGCACGATAGAGCATGTGAAAGGCCTGCAGGAGGTAAGGAGGTACGAGTCATAAAGAGAACGAGTACTTGGGATTTGAGTGAGTTGTTCTTGAGGTGGAGGGTGTACGAATGGAGTAGAAAGTAAAAGGAACAAAATGAACCCAAATAGAGCTACACGCCTGACGCCTGACGCCTGACTTACGTTATCGGTCGGAGCAAATACCGTAAACTCATCTTGGCCATCGAGGACCAAGTCAAGTCCGGTACGCCTCAAGGCTTTTTCCAATTCATCGAACCTACCGCTACCCTTGACGATATCAAAGATCGTGCCGTACCCAGCCTGCACTCCTAGCGAGACGAGGGTTGCCAACAAGGCAGTCAACACATACGAGATTTTCTTGACAGGAGTCAACATGATTGGTTTTGTTTCCTCGTAAATTAGAACAGTATTTCGGCTGCACTTTAGCAGTTCAATTCTACTGGATCTTAAAATTGTGACGCATAAAATGAGACAAATCTTTTTCCATAGAAGGCCCAGGCAGGAAAAATAAAGATTCGTCAGCTATGAACTACGAGTACTAGATCTACTAATTTACTACGTACGGTAGTACGAAGAAAAGCTCGAAGCGTGAGTAGTAAACGACATCGCTAATCGTACATTCTACTACTACCAGGTAGTAGTATATTACTTCTACTCTCTACTGCCAGTAGACCTACTGTAGTATTTTTATCATTTCCGCTGCGCAAGTATGGTGTGCTGGTTCCTTTTTCCGGAATCCTATTAAATAATAATGAAATCATTGGCATGTAGTATGTGTTAACAACATCTAGTAGTAGTACGACCGAACTTATGCTTAGCTAGCTACGAGTACTAGTAGGTAGTCTACAGTGCAAGTAGACTACGGTAGACTACTACTACAAGATTTATGCTTTCTGACTACTACGTGGTACTAGTACTAGTAGTAATACATTGTCATGGAAACCAGAACCAGTCCAAATACTACCGGTACCTGGTACCAGGTACCAGGTATGGTATTCAGAAAAGAAAAGATACTGACGCAGAACGAATGAATGCACGCACGATAATAAGCATGCTTCCTACTACTACCAGGTACTGGAATTAGGAGCATTCTTTAGTTTCCATTTAGCAGCATATTATTACCTACCAGGTACCACAGTAGTTACCAGTATAAAAGACTACTAGAGTAGGAGCTAGTACCGGTAGTAGAAGTATCAGGTACCTGGTACTTGTAGTATACTAATACCTGGTAGCGATTCTTTCAATCCCAAGAAGCGATCCATCCACTCCTCCGAATAGCTTTTCAGAGTATTCTACCGTACCTGGTAGCTGGAATTGAAATTGGCAACAACGTCATCAGTACGTACTAGAGCAGCGCCGATGCAACAACAACTACAACGCGTACCATGATTGTAGCTACTAGAGTACTACCAGTACCACTTCACCGTAGTCCCATGATGAGCATGAGTTGCAAGTAGAATGACAGGCAAACAAGTTATATAGAGATTTCCGTTATTGTTGTTGCACAAAAAATTATCATAATATTGCCCGGAAAAGTAGCGTCTGGTGTGCTTCCAAGACCTCAAGATGTACGGAAACAAAAGGAGTTTCATGTACGTGAACATTGAATAATATACAATCCTGGATTGATAACGTGAAAATACACACGCTCATGTGTTCGACAAGGACCCGGCCACGAATATTCAACACCAATGGTGCACAATGCCTTATAGCAGAGGGCGCAGAGGACATAGAGGGCGATGGACAGAGCGCACCAGTTGGTTCCATCATCGTCTACTAGTAGTAATCAGCATCCTATATTCTACTAGTACTATATTGTATTCCTGTCTGTTGATGTTCGCTGGTTCTGTTCAGGTACTAAGGTACTAGTAACATAAACCCATTGAAAGCCCAGCCAATGTAGACGCCGCGAACGCTTTTAGTGACGATCATTCGTTTTCATCGATTTCATTGTACTGCAATCCACTGAGTACAAGTTGATATTTGTTGCTATAGTTTGTAGGAGAACTCTCTTATTAGTGTCACACCTGGACACACAACTATGATCTATGATAGACTGCAATGCGCATTGGTTGTTAAGTTGCATGAATGGTGAAGGTAGGGGCATATGTGCTACAGTTTGATTGTCTATCGGAATTGACGTCATTGAACCTCTAAAAATTAATTTCAATGAAAAGATTTGTTTTTGTGTTGTAGACCCTACTCTATGCTGGTGGTACCATACTACACTACTAGATTACTGTTAGCTACTCGAGTACTCGAGTAGGTAGTCTCTACTACTACTACTAGTAGTAGTAGACTACTACAGTACTAAAAGAAAGATTTTTTATTTGATCCATCACAACATTTTCAGTTAGTTACCTGGTATCAGAGGACTAGACTAGCTAGCGTAGCAACCAAAATCTTCCTTTGCTGGAAACTTGATAATATATAATTTACCAAAGACCGTGAACGTCTCACATGAAATACAGAGTAATAATGATGACCAAGTCTACCATTACCACAGCCACAACCACTAAGAGTAATACTAAGAATCATGCTCGAGGTTGGTGGATCTTTGTTTTCCTTTTGACCTTACCAATCGAACAATGTCTTGCATTTAACGTTGTGCCTACTACTAAGCCTACGAAGCCTACTAAGCCTACTACGGCAACTCTGCGCAGCCAACCGATACCCAAGTCCACAGTAACTTCATCGTCAGCTCTTAAACAAAGAAACGATGACACGGAAATTCGTGTGAACGATCGAAGACACCTTCTGGCATCTCTGGCTGCTTTTCCATTCTTTTACATTTTACCTTCTGTTACTACTAGTAGTACTAGTAGTACCGCGGCACAGGCGGCGGCAGCAGCAGCAGCAGCAAGCCCCGCCAATAATAGCAATAAAAGTTGTACTGACATTGAATCGTGTCGTGAAATTGGAGAACGCAAGGTAGAAGCCGATCAAAAGCTTTCACCGGCGATAGATCTTCAATCGGGAGTGCGCTACAAGGTGTTACGACCAGGCATTGGTGACAGCAGCAGCAGCAGCAGCAGCAACAGCAACAGCAACAATGGAGGCGCTGCGACAGTCAAGGATGGATCGAAAGTAGAACTCATTTACACCATTTCACGTGCTGGTGGACGGTACATGTACAGTCAAGGATTCGGAAACGAAAAGATTGATGCCGGTGACGGCCAGAAGGTTAAAGATGCTGGACTAGATGCATTGTTTGTCACAGTTGGTAAACATCAAGTTCCTGTGGGGATCGAACAGGCTCTCGTTGGAATGAAACGAGGAGAACGACGACGAGTTACTTTGCCGGCATCGGTTGGATTCGAAACCTCCAATTGGCAGCCAGCTCCCAGAACAGCACGAGGAGAACGAGCCATTCAAGCATACAAACGAATTTTGGAAGGATTCGGATCACAACCAGCTTTTGCAGCACCTACCATTTGGGATATTGAGGTCTTGCGCATCCGATCGTAGCAAATAGAATAGAGAATCATGTTATATGAGCAGCAGTAGTAGTAGTAGTAGTAACAGCAGAAGTAGTAGTAGTACCTCAGCATACAGTGTGCCTAGTAGACTAGTAAAATCAACTGCATTTCTATTTTCTTCATTGACTCTTTTGAAGTTTGGCTTCTGCTCCACCGGCGGCACCCAAGATGCTTGTATCGCCTCGACTTCCTCCAGCTTTGTTGATGATGGGACGATCGGGTTTCCTTCCTTTCTTCACCAAATCGCGAACTTCGTCACCCGTCAACGTCTCGTACTCTAAGAGGGTCTCGGCAAGTAACTTGTGAGCCGCATGATGTTTCGTTAAGAGTGCTTTGGTTCGTTGGTATGCTGCGTCCGTCAATCTTTGCACCTCCGCGTCAATTTTCGCTCGAGTTTCATCGGAAGCATGTTCTTCTCCAGTGGCACCGCCATGGTACACAATACCAATCTGATCACTGAAACCATACTTGGTCACCATGGCTCGGGCAATTCGAGTGGCCTGCATAATGTCACTGCTGGCACCCGACGTGACATTCTCGGCTCCGAATATAAGTTCCTCCGCTACTCGACCTCCCATACAGACATCCATCATAGCCAGCATTTGTTTCAACGACTGCGATGTTTGGTCACCTTCGGGAAGTGTCGTCACCATTCCCAACGAGTTACCTCGTGGCATGATGGTGGCCTTGTGAATTGGAAGTGCGCCGTCGGTCAGAACCGCCATCATGGCATGTCCTGCTTCATGATAGGCAGTGCACTTGGCAGTTTCCTTGGTAATGACAGCTGTTTTTCGTTCGGCACCCATTAAAATTTTATCCTTGGCATACTCCAATACGGACATGGTAATGGCATTCAATCCGTCCACACTAGCCTTGAGAGCGGCTTGGTTCATTAGATTATAAAGTTCGGCTCCGCTCATTCCCGTGGTTCCTCGTGCAAGGACATTCAGATCCACAGACTTGTCGAGTTTGGTCTTTTTGGCGTACATTTCCAAAATTTCTTTTCGTCCTCCAACATCCGGCAAGGGCACAGTCACGTGCTTGTCGAATCGACCAGGTCGCAACAAAGCATCATCAAGGGACTCCATAAAATTAGTAGCACCAATCACAATAATCCCGTTGTTCTCGTCGAATCCATCCAGTTGCACCAGTAATTCATTGAGCGTCATTTTCAAAGCAGATTGATCTTTCAATTTTCGAGTTCCACCAATGGCATCGATTTCGTCGATAAAGACAATGGCAGGTGCCTTTTTCTTTGCGGCCTCGAAGAGTTCCCGGACGCGCTTCGCACCAAGACCGACGTAAACTTCTTCAAACTGCGAACCACTACTGAAAAAGAAGGGAACACCAGCTTCGCCAGCAATTGCTTTGGCGAGTAATGTCTTTCCGGTTCCAGGAGGACCGGTCAACAAAAGTCCTCGTGGCAATTTTCCGCCCAATCTTGTAAACTTGGATGGATCTTTCAAGTAATGAACAATTTCCTCCAATTCTTGCTTGGCCTCTTCGACTCCCTTTACATCTGCAATCAATCGAGATAGAAGAAGTTTTTTAAGAGTCGATTAAAAAATGATGGTGAGGTTTGAGAGAGTAAAAGGAGATGCATTAGTACACAATACAATGGAGGATGCCGGGGAACGTACCTGAAAATTTGACCTTGACGGGCTGATCGGCTTCTTGAACGTGTTTCGAATTCTGATTCATACCAACGGCCTTGCCCAAACCTTTTTCGTCTATCATAGCTCCGAGTGCCGATACCAGAACAAGTGTAATGACGATCCGTCCTGCCAATCCCAGTATTGCCGCTCTCGGATTGCTCGATTGGTGCATTTCGACATGGAGAGGATACTTGGGATTAATGCCTCTCATCATTGCCATGCCCCCCGGTCCGCCGGCTAAGGCTCCCATCATTCCAGTTCCACCAGCACCAGCACCCATCATGTTCATGGCAGTCATGCCCATGGCAGCCGAAGGATTTCCACCCGTCAGTACCATCATTAACTGTTGAATCTGTTCCGCTTTGCTAGTGGTGGTACTGTTACTGTTACTGGTGCTGGTGGTATGTTGATTTTGCTTCATATCTTGTTGGTATTGCTGAAGCAGTTCCTGAAGTTGCAGTGTAAGGTGTTTGTCATTGTGAATACTTGACGATCGAACCAATCGCTGAATTAAAGTCGGCACATCAATCTGTCGTGCTGTTCCCGTGTGCTGTGCTGCCTGCAGTGCTAGGATCGCCACGTCCGCGTTGATGGCATACGACGAAAACGCTGGATTAGTAACGCGTTCTACGACAACCTGAGGATAATGCTTGACCAGTTCTTGCAAAAATGCTAATTGTGCCTGCGGATCCTGAGGAGCACTATTGGCCTGATGTTCCAAACTCTTCAATTGAACGTCCGTCAAGAATTTAGGAACTCCACCACTACTACCAAAAAATGTCCTTCGAGTACTAGTACCAGTACCAGTACTAGTTCTAACACTAGTAGGTTGCAGGGAAAGAGATGGTACCAGAGATGGAGAAAGAGATGGCGACAGTGGAGAGGAGGGAAACATCCGACTGCTGTTGTTTGTACTGGGAGTGAGCGACGCTGCATGAAAGTACCGTGTGGCTTGATTCTGAAACTTTACTTGCACTGAACTGCTATTGCTATTGCTACTGCTACTGCTGCGAAGACGGCCATAGTAAAGTTCTCTCAGCTTGGCAAAATCCTGCCAAAAAAAGGAGAGAGTGTTGAAGCCGCGAAAAACGTGGGATGAGGTGGGATGAGGTCAGGGTCTGGGGTCAGGTAAGGTCAGTCGTGTGCAGTGTGCACCACACTGCATTCCAAGCTGGGATAACATCTGTCTCTTTAATCCCTTTTAGATCAAGATGAACAGATGAACTCAGATGAACTTACATGATATCGCAACTGTCCAGAGTGCGGCATTTTATCTGATCCACTTATCTTGTACTCTTGTATTAGTATAATCCGGCTGCGTGAGGCACCGATGAGATCCTGAAGGTTAGGCTGGACGCTGGACTGGCTGGACTACTGTAACAGTAGTACCTGGTATGTTGTAGTTTGTAGTGCACTTCTTGTTGAGGTACAAGTAGTAGGTTCTAGAGATAGTAGTAGTAGTAGCCAGCTAGCTTACTCGCCTTGTTGTGCCTTTAAACTACTCCAGGCTCGGCTTTAATGGTTCACCCGTGCACTCGAGTATGCAAAAGAGAAAGAGTAGGTATAATAACAAGTCCCACTAATCAAGTTAGTCTTTTCTCCTGACTGCAACAAGGAAATGGGAATGATTTGATGAGTTGTTATTGTCGAACAGCAACGACTGTGTTGGAAACTACCACTACAGAGAGTACAACTTTGATTACTGGCTAGAGTACTAGCTAGCTAGCTAGAGTAGTCTACTACTAGTAGTTGTATTAGTACTATCAGGTACGGTCATGGAGACTACTAGTAGAGTAGCTTTTTTTTGACGTCTAGCTACTCTAGCTAGCTAGTAGCTACGTACTGTAGTACTAGCTAGTAGACCTACTCGAACTACTCCTGTAGTACTACCATACAATTAGTATTATTCATCATCGCAGCAACTAACATCGAGGGACCCGGAGTCAGTAATTTTACTTCTTGTCTTGAGTCATACGAGTATTATGTCACCAATACTCTACTAGCTAGTGTGCGATAGTGTTAAAAAATACTAGACTCTGTCCGCAGAAAAAAAGGGTGCTCTCTCACACACTGGAAATCACACGAAATAGCAGGAATATGAATGTTTTATATTTAAAGTGTAACTATACGTGGTACACAGTAATCAGTAATCAGTATACAGGTACTGATAATGATTTGCTTGGTTTTGCACAACGCACGACTAACCAAAATGGTTCTGAAATCCTTGTTCTGGCTGCTGCTGCTGCTGCAAGCCTCCAAGCGGTGCTATCGGAAAAGGATGCCCTCCAAAGGGAAGAGCTACCTCCCTTCCTCTTACTGTTGTTGCTGCTGTTGCTGCTGCTATTGCTGTTGCTGCAGCTACGGCTACGGCTGGAGCAATGGGAGTTGTGGGCAAGAAAAATTCTCGTTCATTGGCATCTCGAAGCTCCAATAATTCTTGGACTCTTGTTACAATTTTGCGTTCTAATTTCTCCAAATTTTTCATGTTTTTAGAGTCTGGCAAGTATGTTTCTGTCAGTCGTCTTGGTGCTCGATTCGCATCAACGTCAACCAGTTTGCATCCCAGTTGCGTTGCCGAATAGAACGAATAGTCTTCCTCGTGTTGCTGCTGTTGAGGTCGGCCTGGCAAGTCGTGAAGATGATGGTTATGATGGTGGTGATGGTGGTGATCATTATTGTAAACTCGTTCAATAATGGTATTTGTATGCGTCCGCTTCAAAAGTCCAAACCACATATTCGCCGCAGTAGCTGTATTGTAGGCCTTAATTTTCTTGAACTTGCGAGGATAATGTTCTCCCAATTCCGCGTACAATTGTAAATCCAGTTCCGTATTAACATTTGTATCCCATTCCATTCCGTCGCAGTCCAAAAGCACAAGAAGTCCTTTTCGTATACTGGCCAATGTTGGTTGACATGCCTTGTTAAGGTAGTAATGTCCTCGGACCAACACATTCCAACTCTTGTTCGATCTTGTATACTCGAATGCTCGTGCTGGTTGAAAGGCTCTCATATCCATAACAAGAGATGGTTCCTGGTTGTAGGAATTCCAATCCACATCCAATATAAACGCTGGTTGTTGTTCTAGAAAGGCCTGTACTGCTTGACATCCCTGTTGTACTGTGTCATCAATTTGGTAGAGCTTTTTGAAATGTTGCATTCCGTGAATCCGCTGCATGGCTCGAAAGACGTTTCCTTGAGCAACGAGGGCATGCTGAGCATACTCCATGTCGGTCAGAGGCGACAGTGGAGTCAGTGGTTCCAAATCAGTGGAAGTAGTAGAAGTAGTAGTAGAAGTAGTATGGTTGTCATGACTGTCATGACTACTATTCGTACTTGCACTCGCCTGGACGGCTTGTTTGATTTCCATAGCACAACGTCGCTCATCCTCTGTTTCTAGCTGCATACCAGCCTTTGCAGTAGTAGTCATAGTACTAGTAGTAGTAGTTGTACTAGTAGTAGCAGCAGCAGTCGTAGGCTGAAAGTGTGACGTCAAAAATGCGTGACCAATCCCTCCTTCTGGAATTTGATTGTAATTGTAATTGTAATTACGATTACGAGTGGTCGCATCCACTGGTATTTGGTCGAACCCCAGTAATCCTTGACCTAGACCAGCATTGTTATTGTTATTATTATTATTACCAGCTTGTGGCGGTTGCTGTGGTGGCCGTGGAGGCGGTCGTGGAGGCTCTGGATGAAATTCCATGTCAATTCCATGTCCTCGTCCATGTCCAATTCCCACTCCAATTCCTACACCAATTCCAATTCCAATTCCTACACCAAGGCCGAGATCCGCAGCGTTTATCCCAATGCCGGTACCGAAAGGGTTTTCGTAGTTGTGGTTGTGGTTGTGGTTGCTGCTGGTGTCTCGTGGAGGGACAATACTACCGATACTACTAATGCCTGCAGCTCCCATCCCTTCGGGAGGAGGAAGATTATTATTAATATTAATGTTATTATTATGGAAGCCAATTCCAGCACCAAAGTCTTCCCGTTCTTCTTCTTCTTCTATTGTTTCTGCGTTGTCATGATTATCGTTATCTTTGTTGCTGTCGTCCATCTTGCAGTGATTTGGTGGATATTATAATATTATTATAATAATATTATAATGATGTGCTGTACTGGTACTCGAGTAACTGGTAGTAGTAGTATTGTTTAGCTACTACTACTAGAGTAGTGTAGTGCTACTAGTAGGTACTAGTGTACCAGTAGTACTACTGCTAGTAGTGGTGCGTACCTGTAGTACTACTCCAAGCGAAAACAAACTATGGTACCGGTAGTACTAGCTACAGTATAGTGTACTCCGCACAGTACCCTGGTACCATACCAGGTACCTGGTACCCGGTAGTCAAGACAGCTACGCTGTAGTAGTATGCTGTTTATCTCCACTTCCCTTCACTGCCTTGTAGTAGCTAGAGTGGCTACCTGGTACCAGGTACCTGGCACTACTACTAGCTACTACTAGCTAGAGAGAGTAGTAGTGCTGGTACGACCAGTATGGTAATAATATTATAATCATTATACTCCTAATCATAAAAACAACACGATGGAATGGGGGAACCAAAATCACAACCAACAGTGCCTCATCTCTCTGCTGGCTCTTGCGGTATTATGTTCTGTTGTTTCAACCGTTCAGTATGTGTCTCTTTTTGCAGCAGTCGTTACTAACGGTACTGATACTAGTAGTACTACTAGTATTGGTAGCATCAATGTCAGAACAAACAAAACAGAACAAAAAGATACCACCAGTAGTGTCAAAAGCAGTCTTCTGGAGACGGATATACGTCACGCTTTCCGACATCCAGATACCAATATCACCAATCCTTCCTCTGATCGTCCAGTCTTTGCTCTGCACGTCGGACCACCCAAAACCGCGACTACCTACCTGCAGTACGGACTAACAGACTACCGAGATGTTCTCAAAAAAGACAACTACGTGTACCTGGGACAAATCATGGACGATCCTCAGGACATGTGGGACCATCACCACGGGCCCATGTTGAACATTTTGAAAGATCTAAAGTGCACCCGCAGTGCCAATCGGGCACGTGTACAGGGTCAGGAACATGCTCCGTCTCCGTGTTGGAAACAATTAGAGCGCATGCTGCATGCTGCGACACCACTGGAAGCGAGGAGAATCACTGCTCGTGTCGGAAGAAGAACTGGCAACAAAGAGCGTAGATATGCAAAACATGGAACGTACCAGTATTGACTGGAAGGCATTGGCAGATCTTTTAGAAAATGTAGGATATCAACCCATCATTATTGTGGGATACAGACGTTTGGGAGAAATACTGCCATCCGCAAAACAGCAGTGGGACCAAGAGGGAGGTGTCTGTGTCGGAAAGTGGCCAAAAGATGGAGGAAGAATATTGCAACCTCTCTTCCCGAACGTTCTAAATGATCCTCGTCTACTAACGATGGATTCCAGGGACAGTGCAACAGGTACTATTCAAAATCAAACAATGAAGATCAACGGGAACGAGTTCAGTGGTCCTATACCGATCACATGCTTCAAGTTATATCGCCCTACTTGCCCGTCAGGTTACTCAATGTGCACTATCAGCTAGAACCTCAAAACATACAACAAACTAGTAACATCAACAGCAGCAACAAAAACAGGGATCTGCGCAGTCACTTCTTGTGCAATGTGTTAGTACCGTACGCACCCAATGCCTGTGCACAGGCACTGTACGATGCGGCAAATCCATCATCCGACAAACCAATACCGACCAATCCACAACAATCAACCTTTTATGATGTCATGGTAGTAGCTGCTTCGCAGAAAGGTTGGTTCGATACATCGATAGTCTCTCGTCGAACAGCTGGAACGATGCTACACGACACACTCAAACAAAAATTCAATTATTCTGTGACTCCTTGGACTGCTTCGACCACTTCCACTAGTACTTCCACTAGTACTTCAACTAGTACTAGTACTAGTACAGATGGTGGTGAGGAATCCTTTGTTCTGGATTGTCCAACGTTGGAACAGCTTCGACCTGTTTTGGAAGCATCCTTGAGAAAGGAACGAGATATTTGGGGACCTTCCGTGGCAGCACAATGGAAAGAAGAACACGAACAAGAATTTCAAAAACACGTCCAAAATTATTGTTGGATTGATACCAATGCAACATTGCAACGATTTCAATCTTTCTTCCAACAAGACTTTGTCGACCTGTTAACGAAGAAGAAAAACAATAAAAAGAAACAGAAACAGAAAAGAAATCGTAAGGAGCAATAATAGTAGATACTACGATACTACGATACTAATTTTTTAAGGACAAGCTACTACCGGTACTATCGGCGCGTAGTAAAATAACCATGTGGAATCCTACTTAAAAAGGGAGTCTGGCACGATCCCAAATTTGAGTGGTATAGGTAACCCTACAGTTTTACTATAGGGTTTTCACACCTATACCTTGAAAAAGAGACCTTGGTCTCATTTTGCATATTAGACAAGTAATGCTGGTGAAAATGTTGGCGGAACAAGGGCGCGAATGCACCGGTCACACACAGCATTGGATTCTATGATTAGTGACGCACACAATTTCCCAAGATGACCGAAATTCAATGAATTTTAATTTCATTTGTCGATTTTGATGAATTCCAAATTCCAATCAATACGAATTCAATCAGGAAGCAATTTGGCTTTTAAAAATTATTGGATGATGACGGTACCGTAATCGCAGATCGCAGATCGCAGTACCAGTACCAGTACCAGTACCAGTAGCGAGCAGCCAACAACAACAACAGCAGCAGCAGCAGCAGCAGCAGCAGCAGAGTAAGCATGTCCTTTCCTTCTGACATCCCCAACAGCACTGTCACTACTACTACAGAGTCCAAGTACCAAGGAGATCCTGCGTTATGTCGCCCGTCATGTCCTGACTTTGTCTGTCGTGAACGGTTGGTCTCCCAAGACGACCTCATTGAATTTAACGACGACGGCAGTCAAGAAGATGATGACAGTGTGGAATATTATGGTAGAGTTGTAGCGTTTGAATGTACTTATCCTTTGAGATGTTTGAGATGGAGCAAAAGCAGCAGTAGTGCCAGCAGCAGCAGCAGTATCCGCAATAGTAATAACACTGGTAGTTGTACACATTGCACTAGTACTAGTACTAGTAGCAGTAGTAATATTACTAGTAGAAGTCTGAATTGGTTGACATTTTGGTGTCGCGAGCCGTCTTGTGGTGTGCTGCTGCTGCAAGACAATGAGACCCATGTCGCTTCCGCAGAAAATGGAAATGAAAACAAAAAAAATAGCAGCAACCAAAATAGCACAGATTTGGAAGGCTACGCCGATCCAAACTTTTTTGATGCTGGCTACACGGCGGCAGGCAAGACGGGCTTTCAAGTCTGGCCTGGTTCGCGACTCATTGTGGAAACCTTACTGTTTCCAATTCGAAACACCGATGGTGGATATAGAGACTGTCTTGCTCTGCAAAAATTGCAACGAGCATTGCTAGAACAAGAACTGCGCATTGTGGAATTGGGAGCTGGTGTGGGAGTGGTGGGATGTACTCTCGCCGCAGCTTCTCCTGGCGTACAAGTGCTCATGACAGACCTTCCTACGTTAGTCCATGATTCATTGTGGCCGAACCTCCGACGAAATGCAAATTTTACTTCAGCAAACACGACGACATCGACCAATGATACCCCAGACTGGCTATTGTCAATCTCTGCAAGACCTTTGCAAATCAATCGTGGTTGGGTGGCATCGACGTCGTTGGATTGGAGCACACCTACTCAGGAACAGTTGAGCAACGAACAGCTGACGAGGATCGATTGGATTATTGCGAGTGATTGTGTCTGGCTTACTACAATGTTGAATTCTCTTTTGGATTCAGTACAAGCAATGTTTAACACATCGCCTCAGTCCACTTTATTAATGAGTTTTCAGCGGCGTGATCCGAAACCGGGGGAGGCGGCACATATGTTTACCACCGTGGATCAAATCATTCGGACCATAAAAGACGAACGCAAATGGGACATTCAGTGTTTGGCATGGCAACCTGTCGTTTACACACACAGCGAGGACGGTCAAGACAACGAAGAGGCCATCAGAGAAGTTTTTTTGTTTCAAATTACGCCACCGAGGCACGAAACATAAAAGTTCCTTTGTCATGGAAAATTAAAACACTTCTCTTGATGTATAATATTTTTCAAATTGCATTAAATATTATAAATTACTCGAGGGACACTTCATCCGCATCCTTTTTTAAACCTGCCAGAGCGTCTTCGCGATTGTTGCCACCTTCCAAGGCGTCGGCAATGGAAAACCAAGTGGCAGTCTTACCATCCGGTGTTTTTAGTGGGGCCGGTTTCGCTTCATCGTTGTGAACTGGTAATTCTAGGGGCGCAGGGACGCTGTATTTGTCGTCCATGTCCTCTTCATCTTCATCTATACTATGAGTTAACACTGAATCGTCGACAGCTTGCTCTTTTTGGGATCGATCAATTTCGTTCAAAAAACGTTCACTCCCTTCCTGGAGTCCAGCCAATTCTTTTTGGAGCTCCTCCAGACCTTGTTGCAGTTTCACTACGCTTTCGTCGTCGTCCACGGATTCTAAAAGATTCTCAGAAGACCGAGTTTCAAAGAATTCGTCTTCCTCGTCATTTGGTATTAAGGATACGTCGGCCATGAGGACGTCAGTGCCAGTTGGAGCGTCTTTGCGACTTTCATCCTTCCATTCTGCACTCTCTAATACTGCTTTATTTCCTGCATCATGATCATCTACGACAGATGCAGGTGCAGCCTCAAACACATGTTCATCAGCAACAAAAGAATTTTCTTCGGATTCGTTCCACTGCTCTTCCGATTCAGCCATGTCAATGTCTTCTTTCTTTAATTCATCTTGAAAAGTATCTGCTCTCTGACCGAGTTTGCTGGTTTCTCTTTCATCTGGATCCTCCCAAGCATCGAACTCGGCCGAGTACTCATCTCTCAAATCGCCCTTATTGTCGTCCCAAGAGCCTTCAATTTCTCCACTTTCACTTTCAATAATTGCCACTGGATCCAATTTTTGTTCCTCTTCGTCCTTCCAAGACTCAACACCATCTTCCCAAACATCTGGGTTTTCAATGTCAAAAGACTTATCCGGGAAGACACTAGCAACTTCAAATTCGTGACTTTGGTCCACCATGGAGCGTACTTTGGCGTGATCGAGTGATCTAGAGCTCTCATCCGTTTCGTTGCCAAGCAGAGGAACTGACACGCCAGCCATTGGAGCTCCTTCGACATCACGTACTGTCGAGTGCTCCCGATCCGAAGCTGATTTGCCCTTGCGGCGACCCGCAAAATATGCACCAATGCAGCAACACCCAGCAACACCGCAGACGCAGCCAAGAACAATACATAACATCACCCACCATTCCATGCCGTCATTAGAACCACTAGAAGCTCGATTTAGATTGCTGCTATTTCCATCGTGGTTCGAAGCATCGCTGGAAATTCGAAATGGATAGCTGGAATTCGTTTCATCTAGCTTGGACTGTAGCACTCCGTCAGCAATGCTGTCGGCTGTAGCGGTAATGTAAGCCTCGACTACGGCTTGGGGGGAGTCGGATTGTATGAGTAGTTCATAGTAACCGTAAACTGTCAAACAAGATGCATCGAATGGTATGTCGTCAACAAGAGGACAGCCACTCATTGGTGCGACACCAGTAATGGTGCCGCTGTCGGGGCGTAACGATGTCGAAGTTGCTTGTAAGTTTCGTCGACTTCCCTCCCTCTGAGATACCAGTTCCTCCACAAACACCAAGAATGAGGTCCTCATGATTCGAGCATTTTCCGGAAGGGCAAAATCTTCTGCTTTCAAGTTAGCTTGGTTAAACACCACAAAGCTAATGTTTACTCCAAATGAGGGAATTTCACAACACCTCTCGGATGACTCTTTGACACTTGCGCACACACTTTCGTCGCTTAGATAAATGACGACCTCACTGAGCTCCTTGCAATTATATCTGGTCTCACCTTGCGGTACCAAACTTTCCTGCAGAACTGTATACCTGGGACAAAAATTTCCGCAAACTCTTTGGGGAGTCTCAGATGCATAGCATTCACAATATTTCATACCAATGGCTCGCTCTATAAGGCACGCTTGCGAGTCAGCCTCGAGAAGAGACACTCTGAAAAACCAATCGGAGCACACGATACCTCCAGGGATTTCACTATTTGGGTCCAGTCCGTCATCACAGACGGAACACGATTCGGTCGATATTGGAGAGTCTGAGGGTGTCTGAGATGGGCTAGCTGTGCCGGTTACTTGAGTCGAAGGCGCTGCAGTTGAGAAGTAAGCACCGTTTGAGGAGAAAAGCGAATCGACAAAATGGACGACACCATTTCGAAACAGATTGTCTGTGTCAACAACAGCAGCAATCGTGTCGCCCTGCTGACTACTAAGCAAAACACTTTCCCCAGGTAGGACCTCAACTAACCACTCTGTTCCATTCAGCGAAGTGATGACTTCTCCATCCATCTCCAACAGTACGTCAGAGTACAAGTTCCCGGGAAAAATGTGACAATTAACAAAGTTCTCCACTTCCTCAAGACTGTTGTTTACAAGTTTCGACTTCGCACCAACAAAAGCTGTATCCAGCGGAGCAAATACAGTAGAACCATCGTCAATGACAATTTCCGATACGATTACATAACGCGCGAACTCTTCAGTAGGGTTTCCAGCAACAATATCGCCGAGAGATGACGACAACGAAGCTGGCAACGTGAAGTTGTCGAGGATAAAGAGATCACTACCATAAAAAACAAAAATGCATAGGTTGGTATAAACAAAACACAAAGCATCGAATATCTTTCAAAGCGTAGCAAATCTTACCCGTCTTTTGCTACAGTGGAAGGATTGATAATTTTTCCAGTTCCAATGGTCAGTTGTGGACTTTCTGACACAGAATAAGTCGTTCCCAAATAGGACTGCATTGTCTGTTCGATGACGTTTGACTCCGGAATCATCAGGTCGAAGAGCAGTTGTTCCAAGTGAAGTATCCATGCTGGTTCTAGACGCCGTTCAACATCAGGCATGTACAATTCAAAATTGGAATCGACTGGCACTAGCAAGTTGACCCGCTCGCCTAAAATAGTAGATACATCATCAGTCCTCAAATCTGAAGCCCTGAACAGGTTAAGTAACACGGAGAGACTCAAACCAGCAAAGTTTTCGAACAACTGCACCATTTCAAGAGTCCCCGGCTCTGTAAGAACCTCCTGTATTTGGTGCACGACCCTGAAGAGATTTAGGTGTGAGCTAACAACATCGCAAGCAATGAATTTACAAAAATAAAGAAAGCGAAAAGATCGTTCTCTTACCCGTTTTCCGCCAAGCTTTCATCGAGGACGCTAACACCGTTGTATCTCAGCTCTCCACTTTCTTCCACGGTGACAAGTATGTTTGACGTTGCCTTTGTTTCAATTAATGAGTACGATCCTGGGATCTGCGAATTGATGTAGATATTTTTCGGAATGGTATGATACAGAAGAAGTCGATCGGAGACAATATTTGTTGGCAGAAGAACAGTGGCGCTTGCGTCAGTTGGTACGACTATGGTAGCTCCTTCGCTGCCCAGTTCACCAGTATTCACGTTTTCCTTGATCAAATCCTCCCAGATATCAAACACAGAAAAATTACCAGAGGCTTTGCGCATAATATCAAAGATCGACTTTCCTGTCCAACTTGAAGTAAATGTTCCCTCTGCTTTGTGTACAATACCGTTGACTGCAAGGCTATTTTCTTCTAAAATTGCCTGTCCACCAATGCGCTGATTTTCTTGGTCCACAGTAATCTCTGAATCCGTCAAAGACATCAATGATTCTTCTCCTTCTCCGCTCCAAAGCTTCTCCCTTGTCCAGACGACACCATTGACATCATAAACGATGTGTTGCTGAAGAACATGAGAAAGGTGACCTACCCAGGCATCAATTGATGCAACGTAGGCACTGACCAAAGCATTGCTTTGAATGGCCTCATTTGAAGGAGCGAAGACAGTATATGTCATGTTCAAATCTTGTAACAGTTTGTCCAAATTCACTTGTTGCAACAGACGTGCAAAAAAGGTTAATGTCGATTCAAAGATCGGATCATCGATAGCTTGCCAAACATTTTCGTACAGAACATTATCATCATCATCATCATCCTCATCCTCCATTGGAGTTGGCATTTCGGTTTGTGTCAATATTGTTGCCGTTGTTGGTTCTTCAGTGACTTCGATAGTAGTTGGCGAATCCGTTGGTTGAATGGTAGTAGCAGCATTTGTTGGCGTTAAAGTTGGTTCATTTGTCGGCAACATTGTTGGTTCAATTGTGGTTGGCGACAAAGTTGGTTGCGGGGTAGACGTCACTGGCAACGTTGGTGCGGGTGTAGCATTTTCGTCTGGCACCAAGACAGCGTCAATGATATGAATGACACCATTTTTGACCAACAGATCTGCTTCAATGATGCTTGCTTGATTAATCTGAGGATTAGGGGTGATATAAATGGTGGCTGTTTTTCCATTCAGCATGGTAATTGTCATTCCATCTTGTAATTGGCTTGAAACAATCACTCCTGGTGCGACATGGTAGCTCAATATATCATTCAATTGATCACTATTTTCAGGATCTGTAAGCGCTTGAATATCCGAACTGCTCGACGCTGCAAATGCAGAATCGGTGGGAGCAAAAAGCGTCACAGTTTGAGTTTGCAGTATATCTAGCAAATCTGGGAGAACTTGCACTAATGCTAACAGTGTCGACAATTCTGGGGTGGTAATGATCCTCGAGACAGCTTCCTCCGTGAGACTGCTTGGCAACAATAGTTTGTCGATAAAGTGTACCAGGCCATTGTCAGTAATCAAGTCTAGAGTAGTTGCTAGTGCGTCATTGTTGAATTGAGGTGGATTGAAGCTGGTTATTTCGACGGTGTTGTCGCGACCACTGCTGAGTGTTTCCATTGGCTCGTTTTGAATAAAACTGCTGGAAGGGTAAACACCGTCCAGCACATGATAGGAGATCAAATCGATGAGATGCGGTCGAAATTCTTCGGTGTCCAGTCGCTCCGGATATACGTCTCCCTCTTGAAAGGCAGCATTTAGAGGTACCAGAAGTGTAAAGGGTCCTTCTCCATTCAGCACAGTCAAAAGACCAGTTGCTTCCAGCTTTTCCAACAGCACACTTGCATCGTCGTAGAGGGGTAGAATGTCCGTAACACTCGTACCAATGTCTGTCGACGTGTCTTGAAGCTGTCGCTTTTCACTACTTGCAGTGCTTTTTGTAGCTGCAGGAGGTAGTTTTCTTGTTCTTGTTGTTGTTGTTGTTGTTGTTGTTATTGTTGTTATTGTTGTTGTTGTTGTTGTTGTTGTTGTTGTTCTACCAGCAGCTTCACATGTACCACTAGTACTACTCTTAAAGAAAGCCAGACACGTCAGCAACAAGAGCACAACCAACGTTCTCGAAACCCTGTACTGTCTCTGTCTTGTAGTGGTGGTGGTAGTAGTAGTAGAGGTAGTAGTATTGCTAGTAGTAGTATACTTTTTCTGTGGGTATTTTGCGCTGATTTTCTGCATTTGTATGCTTCTTTCTTCTTCTTTCTTCAGCAGTTGTTCTCTAATATGGCTGGTTTTGTTTTTCCCTCTCTCTCTCTCTCTCTCTCTCTCTCTCTTTGTTTGAAATCTTTGATTCCGTTGTTGTTACCAGGTAAGGTATGGCGAAGTATGGTGTGGTTGCTGTTGTTGCAGTTGCTTCTTATTTTAATAGCTTGTTAGCAACTTGGGTGATCCGAATCTGCCATTTCGTATTGCGGGTTGCTCTGGTGGTAGCTGGTTAGCCCCACTACACGACACTACTGTAGACTAGCTAGACTACTACTAGACTACTGGTACTCTCTTTCAACTTCCATTGATCAGTACCACATGACCATTACTACCTGGTACTGTACGACACAGAAAAAATTAAGAAAAGTCATTTTGGAATAGACTTTTCACTCTGTAAGAATTGTAATTGTAAGAACAACAGAGTCATCCTTGACCGGACTTTTCACTCTGCTGTACCAGGTACCAGGTACCACTACCAGGTACTGGTAACCGATAGCTACTAATGGTCATTCCACATTGAACGAGCTCGATGAAAATTTCCAACGTAAAAACTTATACAGTAAATAATTTTGTGACAGCAGTTCATTTAAGCCTGCTTCATGCTTCCTGCTTTTACGATCATACGATCATACGATCATACGATCATACGATCATACGATCATACGATCATACGATCATACGATCATACGATTGATTTGGTTTCTACTACTACAACTGCGTATAACCTGAAACCAGAATACATCATTGTAATCCAACTCAAAACCAGATAATAACTACTGCTCCTGCACCAAACTTCAGCACACTGGCTGAGAGCTGAGAGCTGAGAGCTGAGACCACCACCGTCCACCATAGTAGCCCATGGCAACGACGGTTACCACGCACACGCCGCCGTACTGAAAGTAAAAGATCATGCCGAATGACGACGACAGCAGTAACAAACATGTCACACAATTGTTGCTACCTGACGAGAGTCACCTTTGTCTCCCGTCCACCATTGGATTTGCTGTAAGCAGCAATTATTTGGCCACCATTCCCTCTATACAAGCTGCCAATGCTACTTTGTTAAAACGTGCTGTCGTTTCCTATTCAGCCTCCTCGAATTCGAATTCGAATTCGCCATCACATTCGCCATCACAACTACCAGTACAGTCGCATTCGCAATCGCATTCGCAATCGCACACTTTCTCGAAACCTTCGCCAGCATTGGTGTATGTGCATCAAGGAGAAGTTGCTCACGCCTTGTCCACGCAAGATTGCGACTTGCTGGTCAGTGACAAAGCCACGACGTGCCACATTATGGCATTGCACAGCTTTGACACCAACACCAAAAGCACCAGCACCAGCACCAGCACGAACAGCAGCAGCACCAACAGGAGAATGACGTCATTGACACACTTGGATTCAACCGACTACGAAAAGTGTGTGCGACAAATGATTCAAAAACATCAATGGCATCCTTCTCCTGATAGTACGACGGATCCTAATTTTTCCGCTGCAGCATCAAGAACACTGCAAGTAAACATTGTGGGTGGTTTTGACGATGCACAACACTCCAGTGAACGAATATCTCAATGGCTGCTCGCCTTATTGGTCGACATTGCGCAAGAGCAAGACAGGCAAAAAGAGTGTACACGGTCACGTGCTGGCAGGAAGGTACACCTTCAACTCCAAGCATGTGTCATTTCGGCAATGAACACAAATACTTGGACTTGCACTTGTACGAGCAGTAGTAAAAGTAGTAAACGTAGTAAAATGAGGAAGGAGCCCATGGCACGAGGTTTGGCCATTTGTACACGAACAGGCAAGGTACACCTCGCGCATGTCGATTCCATGAAACTCATGGGACCACACGCTCTTTTGAAAAATGCCAGGTTGTGGGCATCATTGTTCCATCAAGAACAAAAACAAGATCCAATCCAGACAGCAGCACAGACAAACAGATCCAGAATATTACACTGCATTCATTCGACCGATTCAAACAACATTACAATCACACCCTTTTATTTTCAACCATTGCAACCCAAAGACTTTCATCGAATCATGTCATTACCTGACCATTTGCTCTTAAAGGAAACTTCAAGTAGTCCAGAAGTGGAGGACGAACATTTTTGTCAACGAGTGAGAGACACGTTTGTCTTTATGCAGCAACACGATTGTCACGAACTATTCTTTGGCAAGGATTGTAGTAGCGATAATGACGACAATCATTTCAAATTTCATTCTACAACAACAAATCAAACGTATGCCCTACAAGTTCCGGTGCGCGATGGACCTGCAACTGTGGAGGCAGTTGTACGACAACAACAGCATTTCACTACCAAGCGTCGACGAACTATGCGGCATTGACAATAGTTGTAGAGTAACATTGAATTTAAAAGTCCAGCTGTACAAAGAATACTGATGTGAACAAAGAATACAGATGTACTCTACTCATTTCGAAAATAAAATAAAATACTGCAGCTAGGAAGCAATGTGTTACTCGATATAGCAGTTTTCATTTCGTCCATGATGTGATTCTATTATACTATAATGATATATCCATTGAAAGACATCGTTCAAACCAATGCTGGCATGGTGTTGTGAGCGGTCGAGCCTTTTCCAGTGACAAAAGAAGAAGAAAAATAGCAAACTAATAGCAAACTAATTAATTCCAAAGTAATTGAAAGGAAAATGCAGTCAGTCGGTCCATGATATCCAGGCCTGTCATTTCTCCCTTGGTTTGGTCCGACTTCCTATCGTCCACAACGAACCAGTGGAGCTGCAGCCAACTCTAAAAAAAAAAGTTCATACAAATAAAATATATTTAGATTGGATTATTTACGCATTTACGCACTGCACTGACTGAACGACCATGATGAAGACGCACGATTTTCCACGTCAACTTGATAACTTTATTACATGCAGAATAAGAGGGTAAACCGCACAACCCCATCAAACAGAGAAGGGCTGCACACTGCACATGCTGCACAGTGATTTA
>Ga0210036_1001919_pt1 | contig 22787 bp, 14 predicted proteins | sample CryGeymeta201515_FD_185469 | JGI IMG/M metagenome (GOLD analysis project Ga0210036, IMG submission 185469) | Groundwater microbial communities from Crystal Geyser aquifers in Utah, USA - Crystal Geyser metaG 2015-15 (SPAdes) (version 2) | ecosystem: Environmental > Aquatic > Deep subsurface >...
TCACCCGGGCGCCTCGGAACGGAGAAAAGGTCGGCCCTAGTAAATTGCCGAGTTTCTCCAAACCACCCTACCTAGCCGAACGTAGCCCTAGAGAGCTGGCATAGTCGAGAGAACGCGGTAGCGTTGCTCGTAAAAGCATTTTTTAAGTATTACTCCTCACCCTATTTTTTATTAGGAGAAACTTCGCGTCCAAAAACAACAAAAATAATAATAATTATTATTATTTTTACGCTGAAAACAAAAATCACGTTTCCATCATCTCATCAAACGCCCAAAGAAATTTCTCTTTCTTGAACAAGAGTCAAGCTACTCTTTACTACTACTACTACTACTACTACTACTACTACTACTACTACTACTACCGGCTAGTAGAAGAAGTAGCTGTTGTATCAGCCATAGCTTCGTACTGGTAGCTAATAGCTATAAAGGTTTCTTTGGCGGTACGGTTTCATATTTTATGAATCATCTGAACTCTGAACAGTGGCCAGGAAACAGAGAGCAGAGAAGAAGAAAAGAGCACACAGACAAGAGGGAAAAAAGATGAAGGCTAGGACTTCTACCATAATATTATCATCATCATCATCTTGTTTCAAGAAACAAATGAAGTCGTCAGCATCGTTATCTTCGTACGAGAACACGTCGAACACATCATTATTTTTGTTGTGGTGTTTTGTCGTTTGTTTCTTTTCTGGGCAGCAACAACAAGGCAATGACCAACAACAACTTGCTCAAATGGATCCCGATAGTAAAAATGAAAGTGGGAGTGATAGTATCGGAAACAGACATTTGTTTCAATCTAATTTCTTTTTTGTGGGTGTTCAGGCAGTTCCCACGACACTTTCCAGCAACAACAACAACAACAAGAAGAAAAAATACGCCAAACAAGAAGAGGAAAAAAGAGAACGTCGTTTCAAACAACAAAGACAACAACAACAGCAACAGCAACAGCAAGAGCGAGAACGCCGTAGACAACAATCCAAACCACGGCCAGGCAGTCGTCGCACTTCATCACCACCACCAAACAACAACAAGTATAACAAGAACAAGAATACATTTTCTTTTGATACAATGGATACCGAATACATGTCCAATGTTGCCTCACGATTTTTTGCCTTTCAACAACCCCGAGATTTGTGGGAAGGATCCATACGAGCCGTCCAATCCCTGTTATTGGGAGCTACTGTAGGAGTCATTTCCTTTATTGGAGTTCCACTGGTAGGTTGCTTTGGACATGTGTACAACGAAAACAACCAAAAGGAGGAGGAAACAAATGGAGAGGAAGGAGTCAATGTCAAGCTATCCCGAGTTTCTACTCTCATTGCCGGATTGATTGTAGGGAGCATTATGGGGACTGTTTCAACGTTGGCAGGAATGTGTGCCTTTGTTTATCAACTCGGATTGGGAATATGGAATACAGCTGGTGCTATGCAGGCTCATCAACAGGGTATGAGATGGAATCCAGGCACGCGATTGTGGGCACACTACTACTTGAATCAGGAAGTCATGGAGTTGGACATGGCCCAAAATAATAAAAATAATAATGACACTAATAAAAGTCGCAATGATCGGAAGAGTCATCATGTGCAAGATACGGAATTGTACGATTTGTTGGGAGTGGACCCGTCGGTATCCGGTAAAGAGATCAAACGGGCGTACTATCAAAAGGCCAAGGTTATGCATCCCGACAAGAATCCATCGAATCCAGAGGCAGCTGCAGAAGCCTTTTTGAAATTACACCAGGCTTATCAGACCTTGAGCGACGATCAAAAAAGAGCCGATTATGATGCCTGGGGTATTTCCAACGATGGCAGCGACAGCAACGACAATGTTCTCTTTGATGCGTCCGTATTCTTTGCCGTCATTTTTGATTTTCAAAAGCTCGAACCATACATTGGAGAACTTCAAATTGCTTCCTTTGTCGACGCTCTCGTCAAGCTGGGCCAAATGAGCCACGATTTCTCTACTAGCGGAGTACCTCCGGGACTGTGGGAGCAATTGTGGTCCAGCGATAGTGATATTCGACCACGCAAGCGGCAAGTGGAAATTGCCCAAAATTTGTTATCGCGGATCAAAGCATATACAGAGGGCCAGATGACGTCCCAGGAATTTCTGATGGAGGCCAAGGAAGAAGCGCAACGCATCGGTACCAGTACTTCGTCCGATTCGTTGGGATTCATGGATCAGCTGCTCGTCACGATTGGGTCTGGAATGCAATTGGAGGCAGGTCGGTACCTCGCTTTCCATAAAAAAATTCCCATACTGAGCTGGCCGAAGGGTCTTTTGTATTTGGCTAGCATCAAAAAGAACCATTGGTCGCGTATGGCACGCTCCGTAACCAAGACGGTTGTATTGGCGAAGAGCCTCATGAACATCAAATCGCCTGACAATGATGACCAAGGCGTTCATCCGGAGGACGTCGAAGAGCAGCTTGTTGATTTTTTTGACATGGCTGGTGCATACATCTTGCAAGATATTTCCAAGACCATTCATGGAGCCTGCTGGAGACTCTTTTTTGACACAGGAGTTGACTCGAACACACGCAGGCGACGAGCCGAAGCCTTGGAAATTTTGGGAGAAGAGTTCACGACAGTCGGTCGTCGACAAAGCGAAAACAGCAAAAAAACATGCGACAATGCAGATGCAAAGAAAACGAAAACTGAAGGAGTCGCAGAAAAGGTTGTCAGGGCTTTTGAAATATCCCAGAAGGCACGATAGTGATTTACATTTTATATTATATTCATGCGTGCTATATGTACGTGTTATATGTACCTTAAGAATATGTATACTAAAGTCACATCCGTGTTCTTTAAAAAAAAACTTACAATGCCAAATGCTGGCATATCTATAATATTATATTCTTTACTGTAGCAGCTCACGCCAACGCTAGTTAACGCTCAACAGCTTTGCTGTTTTGATTGAGTTGCTCTGGTATTGCCTCATCGGGACAAATCCGGCTGCCCGCAATGCGACTGTAAAAGGGAACTGTTAATGGGAAGGTCCTGTCTGCCACAACAACAAACTTGCAGGCCCGTCGTGAGCCCCAAGTTGGCGGTGGAACATTTTGAAAGTACTTTGAATTGTACAGCACTTCTTGAAACAATTGGATTCTTCCGTAATGCATTGTATCGAGCACTTTGGGACCCAATTGAAAGTGTTGTTCCTTTTCGGATAGTTCCCGGAAGGGTAGCAGATTGATCTGTTGAACCTCTTGGGGCTTTGCGTTTAGCACGACATCGTCAAAGGCTCGTCGTAACAAGATAACACCGAGCGGCCCCTTCTTGACAACAATTTTTCCTTGATAATGCATCAAAAACAAATGCATGTATCGTTCCAAGATTTTGTGTCCGGGTGTTGATCCCATAAAGGCTTGAAAGAAATTTCCCACATGGTGCGAATCGCGATGCACCAAATTTGTACAAAAGGTAGAGTTGGCATGAATGACAGATTTGGTTGAAATGTTGTTGTCATTATTGTGACTACTGCTGCTGCTGCTGGTGGTGGTGGTGGTGGTGGTTGTTGTTGTTGTTGTTGTTCTTGTTGTATCGACCGGCAGTTCTTCATTGGCAGAATGAGTCGTAACACTCTTCGTACTGCCCCATAATGGCATTCTTACTCCTACATCGACATCTAAGTACACACCACCCGTTTCCCAAAGAGCGGCACCTCGACAAATATCGGCCTTGTACATGCCCTGCGTTTCTGTTTCAAAGTAACGGATCATTGGTGCATTGGGTCCCAGCATCTTTTGAAGTGCAACGATACAATCTTGGTCGGTTAAAAACCGTACGGCTTTGACATCGGGATGCAGTGACAGAATGTGCTTAATGTTTTGTTGCAGGACCAACAATTCGTCTTGTTTGTTGCGGTCTTCATGCAGTTGCGTTTCATTCATCTGGTTCATTGTAGCAACATCCAACGGTGGAAGAGGTCGGTACGTGAGCAGATTCACGTGGTGCGTAAAAATTAGGATTTTAGGAATTTGATGTGTCGATTGTGACTGTAGTGATTGTTGTTGTTGTTGTTGTTGTTGTATAGCATCGCTTCCTTCTCCTTTTTCTAGTTCTAGTTCTCGTGGATCAAGGTATGCGGCAGTACCGCCGGGTATTTTCGGAGTCTCTGCGGGTGCCGTAATAATAAGAGATTCAGGGAAGAATCCCAATATTCCCAAGGACGACATCGACGACGACGACAAAGTAACAGGTGGTAAATGTTCAATGAGTGATCCTATACAAAAAATCCATAATCCACATGATCCCACAATTAACCAGGGAATAATGACACGGAAGAGTGGTCGTCGCTTGTTGTTGATGTTGATGTTGATGTTGTTGGGAAAAGAGTGTTTACAGCACATCGTGTGAGTGCCACAGAGTGTTTGTGATGCGTGGGGTTGAGAATAAATTATAACGGGCAATATTTTAGGTCGTCGCCCAGTCATTGTTGTTGTTGTTGTTGTTGATGTGGTTGAAGTGGAGCAGGTAGACGACGACATCATGATTGGTTGAGAAGAAGAAGAAGAAGAAGAAGAGGTTGTGGAGGAAGCAAGCCACATTTTGATTATCAAAATAAATGCTGATATCCCCGTTTAACTACTAGGCGGCTGTTAACTACTGTTCTTGCTAATTTCTTAGTACGCTGATTGGTACCAGTAGGCGGCTGAATTAAAGGTGACTGTAGTAGATCTCCTGTTTGCTAAATCTATGAGCTAGCCCTTCCGATCGAAGAGAGAGGTATCATCATTTGCGATCATTGTCCTTGACAAACTACTAACTGTCTTGTCGAAATTAATTTTTTTTCCCTCTTCCATCGAAACTTGTTTGAGACGCATATTTATTCGTTAAATTAATCAGACGCACACTGACTCAAACAAAACTGCATTGGGCGAATAAATAATGATTATCCACAGCTCTGTAGGTTAAACATAGAGACGGTTACATTGACCTTAGAAAGAATGTTGCCTGCCGTCGTTAAATACACTAAAGCTCATCCGACGGTTACGACCCTCAATATTTCTGCGAGAGGATAACGAGATTACGTACTGTACAACATACATTCCGTCCAATTTTCGTTGCACACAGACATGTCCCACGGAGAAACACACCAAACAGTCTCTACGCTACTATACTATTAATTAGTAATACCTACAACGGACTACTAGTAGTAGCTTTAACGAGGACATCGTAAAGTTTGGTATATAGGCGAAAGAGTAGTAGCGCCAAGTCCACAACACTTATAGCTGCTGATAGCCTACAATTACTTGAAACTTGAAACATAGTAATAATATCTTCTTTTGTATCATCCATTAAGGAGTACAGGAGTACCTACTACAGTAGCAGAAGAGAGGACGGTGTATTCTATCAGATAGACAGGCAAGGCAATACCGGCACCCTCAACAGCAACCAATAATTGATTGAAACTGAGTCGAATACTACAGATCAAAATTTGAATTTGTATGGGGAATACCAATCCCACGCCGTCAACCACAACATCGTACCTTAATACCAGTCCCACCAGTCAAAGTCATACAGAGACTGCCTCTAGTGTAGAAGAAACTCGGTCCAACTACAATCACAATCGCAATCATAACCACAATCACAACACCAGGCACAAGCCAAAAGAACCATTCGACGACGACGACGACGACGACGACAATAACAATAAAAACAACAACAATATCAGTAGCAATATCAGTAGCAACAGACACAGAAACAGCAATAGTAGGAAGAAGAGAATGAAGTCCTTTCCGGGTAGTGTATTGCTCGAATCTGCTATGTGTGGTAGCATTGATACCAGTGAAGACGATCACGGCCATTCGGCGGCTGGTAGCGATAGAGAACGAATCTGGAAACGATTCGACAAGTTCGGTGGTGGACTCTGTGCCGGAGAAAAAGCCTTTCACCAGTCGGAAGATTTTGATGAGGATACAACTGCTGGAGCGCGAGAAGTGGGTGGTGATGTCAGAGGTAGTGGTGGAGATTATTCCATCAGTACCGATGGAGAGACTTCTGCTTCGCGAGGTAATAATCGTCGTCGTCATGATGATGATGATCGACAGCATCATGGTCGACATGCACGCGATCAACAATCCATCAGCGAGTACTCGGACGAAGAGAGTTCACAACAAACAAACACAACTGCAACATCTGAACAACAACAGCAACAGCAACAGCAACAGCAACCTCCAAACCCCACCTCGGCGTTGTTTGCAAGAGCATTGGTTAGTGAAGTCACGGACAATCCCAAAACAATGAAACCAGCTGCCATGGCGGATCGAGAAAAGAAACTTTTAAAGGCCCAAGTGGCGGCAAAGCAAAAGTATAGAGGAGTCGGTCCCAAACCTGTGGGAGCCCCAGGAGGCATCGGACAAGCCAATCTGTTGGGATCAATTGCTCATGCTCTTACTGGTGGTTCTCTAAGAGGAGGAGGGTCTGCAGATGCACAACTCAAACCCTTACCACCATCCCAATCCGTATTGCCTCCCAATTCCTTGCAAGAAAATCGAGCTCAGCAACAGCAACAACCGCACCACACCAATGCCAACAATATGGCCAGTACTCCGTCTAATGCACAGTCGAATGGAGGCAAGTATTCAATCACCATTGGACTCTCCCTCAGCCGTCGCCATTCGACGGTTGGACATCCCGATACTGTCACGCGTCAAACAGCTTTCGATTTTAACGAATTGCAAGATCGGCAGTATAAGTATGTAAGCAGCACTGACAGCAGTGGTTGGAGAGCGGGAGGGGGCGAACGAGGTGGGAATTCAGGTCACATGGCCTCGGAAGATGCCGATACCCTTCTGGATGACTTTGGGAGTGCCAGTCTGCATCCACACGGTGTTCCGCACGATAAAAATCAAACCAAGTCCGCTAATTCCCTCACGGGAACGGCCAGTATGGCATCACAGTCGTACCTTACGAGCGGCAACAATGGTAACAATGCGCCACAACCATTTCACAAGGTAGCGGCACCCGATACGGTCCACATTCCTATAATTCAAATCGATGCCGAGTCTCCCCAAGCTGTTGACGCCATCATTGGTGCTCTGGCAAGTGGAGAGGTCTTCATTCCGCACATGGCTGTCTTACCTGAATCACTTTCGGTCAATGGGATTTCACCTCCTGATTTGGTGGTGAGATTTGGATGCGAACGCAACGATGATGTTCCACCGGATGAATGGCCCAATTGGTGTCTAGAGTTTATGCATAATCAGCTCTACGAATACTTCCAGAACCTTGGAGCTCGTTGGACCAAACGACCTTTCAGCATTACCCTGGCGCGTAAGGTTCGATGGAAGACTGTTAAGCACATGAATCGGTACTTTGCCCATGCTGAACGAGTTATTGACGCTTGGCGAGAAAAGGGCCCGCAATACTTGGACCCCCAATTGTCGTACATTGAAGGTGGAGCGACACCGGAAGAAGTGGCTCGGCCTCATGGCATCTACTTGTTGAGGAATGGTGTTCCTACCAATTACTTTGCTCCCAACTTTGATCCACCCTACACAACTAAGATGACTCGATCTCTACTGCTGAACGTTCTCGGAAAGAGTTGGGATAAGAAGCGACGTGAATGGACACCCGAACCTCTTCCTAGACTTGTTACACCGTCCATATTGATGGCAACGATGTGTGGTTGCACTGATCCAGGAACGGGCGGATTCATGGCAAATGAAGTAACGCATATAGGAACGTCATTGGGAAATAGTCATATTTCTGATCAACGATTGATGACGCGTGATCAGCATCAAACCCGGGCAAAGCAGCACCCGCAACAGGAAAAAATGATCGCTGGCATGGGACCGGCGTCACCAACACCAATGGGTGTTGTCTCAGCTGGAACTCCTCATTCCCATGGTTCTTCAAGTACCGGCCAGAGTCGAAGACGCAAAAAGCAAGCACCACCAGTGGATAACAAACAGAGTCCCGTGTCGTCTAATTTTTCGAACCAAGAAGAAAAAAAGGTGGATGATGAACTCAATCGTCGGCAAGGTCCTGCTGAAGCACCTGGCATGTACATGACGTTCCCAATACATGATAGTGCGCCTTCTGCTCAACAAGAACGCGACAGACCGCAGAGCGACTTTGGCCGCTCCGTGGCCAATTCGGGTACGACAGTTCAACACACGAACCATCTGCAAGGACCTGCCCAGGTCTCTGCGCAAGAACTGGCCGCTTCGTCTTCCAATTGGAGGAAGAAGAAGGCAGCTTCTTCCTCTGGGCACGTACACGCAAGTCAAGGCCTTCCAACTTCTGATTCCAGCTTCTCCATGAATTACTCTATTGATTCTGGTAACTTGATGACAGATAGCCCTGCGAGTGGCCACCAGCAACCGCGCTCTGCCGGTGTGGGCGGTGGCTCCATGATGATGCAAATTGCGGAAGCAAACCAAACATCCATGCAGCGAGTCAGTGCTCGTCAAATTGTTGAACAGCGGCAAAGACAGCAGCAACAGCAACCAAAAGTAACAACTGTGACAAACGAAGAAGACATCTCGCTGCAAACATCTTTTAGCAGTAATGAGGTGATTCCTACTGACGAAGAATTGTTTGCCGTGGGGTGGGCAAAAGCGATGGACCCCAATAGTGGCAACTATTACTACTTTACGCTGGATCGAACAAAGACTGTGTGGGAGAATCCTCTTAGCACTGACACCGTCGTTAGTGGAGAATCAAGTTATCTGTCTGGTTCAGCTTCGTCGTTCAAGCGATAGCCTTGGAACTTGGGCAGCGCTAAGACCCCTTGTGCATTGACCGCAGCCAGAGGCGCGAAAAATTGACATGTTATCACCTTCAAGCTTTGCAGTTTATTTTGTCCATGTTTAGTCAAAAATAGTTAATCTTACAGCACAATTTTCGTACAAGACACTTCATAGGTGATGTCTCATGCGTACATCTATACTATGCGGCAATGAAGGGTAACCCTATAACTTAGTCATATCAGTTTTGAGCTTTTTCTCGGCACAGAAAACGCGATCATAGCCCGCCGTTTCAATTCTTGGCTGCACGCCATATAATAGCAACCTCGTCTGTCTCTCTGTGAGCGCCACTACTATTCACAACCAAGCGCTACCTGGGTGGTTGAATCATATCATCTGGTAGCTTGGGCTCATGAAGATGTTCTTCACTTGTGGAAGCAACAAACAACAGAATTTCATCTTCTTGGCATTTTGTTTCTTCTTCTGACTCGTGATCTGTTGACACCTCTTCTTCTTCCAGTCCCTCTGTGCTAAAGACAATCTCTTCTTCGTCCCCGAACAAAAATTTCCCCACAATCGAAATGTCCCGCCCGACCGTATCGATTTTAAGGCAGGAGCCTGCCTCAGGTGGTTGAAAACTCTTTTCTGTACATCTATCGCCGCCTTGGTGCAAAATATCTTCGGGTTTGTTTTCTGCGACGTCTACGCCGTGACTGACCGCATCATTGTTTGCGCGTATTGATACTTCGTAGTGGTTGCTCCCTTCTGCGTGAGTTGCATACTCAGCTCCAGATTCGCTTTCAGATTCTGCGATACTAGCTTTGCAGCGCATACTTTCGAGACCCTGCACGTATATTATTCCTGCTCCAGGAACGACACGCTTCTCGCATACACCATCTCTTTTGCTGTCATCCTCTGGAACGTCTACTTTCCCGGAAATACCCTCAACACTCTCGCAAGCTCCACGTAAATCAGATGATGCCTCTCTATCGTCATCCTGCTCATCTGGCTCGTCTTTTTCTTCTACAACCAGTTGTTCATTTCCACCATTTGCCGCAGCATTTTCAGCTTTTTCGCGCAAGGCTTGCGTTGGAGGATCTCCGGCTTCACAAAGTGCTGAAACGGCTAGAGGGATAAGTCCACTTTGTGGCAAGCGATGCTGATCCGACAAGTCCGTGACGATATCAGTTCCCCACATTTGCCCGATGCCTATTCTCGCCTTTTCACCGTTTCCAAATAGCTCTGTTGTGACATCTACGAAGGACATGACACCATCAGCGACACTATTGGTCAATGTCGAGCTTCGAGATATACTGCATTCAATAATTCCCTCTTCCTGATCTTGGTTATGCGATAGTGCTGGTAATATCAATGGAACATTGCACAATTTCGGCGCGCTATCAGACGTCTGACTGTCTAGGATGCTGCGAGGTCGATGAATAACTTGGCGGCTGTCATTGCTTCCATGGGATCGACTCACAATACTCGGCATGGTAGTTTCGCTCTTGGCTTTGCCTTTATGAGTGACCTGATCAGCTGATCGGCTGTCATCATTCTCATTTTGACTATTAATCGATTGCCTTTTCTGTCGGCATCGCTTTGATACAATTTGGCCCAGAAAATAGAGAAAAATGAGACCAGCAACGCTAATCATCACTGCGGGCAGTGTCTCCGTTGTTAGTGTACCTTCTTTTACGGACTTCTTCTCTTGTAATCTTCTATTAGCCGGTTTCAAGCGATACTGAGAATAGTCGCCAAACGACCCCATAGAGTATGCACCAGCTGGGTTTGAAGTAATCTCGCTATTGCTGAACGCGCATTTTCCACAGCGTAGACTGCGTAGACGACATTGGAAATCTTGATGAAGAGATTTTGTTTTGGCAAGAATACTCGCAAACAGTAAGAACGTTTGGATCAGGCATACAACCGCTACGACTAGGAAAAGGACCAGCAGATCCATGATACAAGCTTTTTGTTGTGAAACAATGACTAATCAAAAATCAAATGTAAATTAACAGCGAAAAGGAAAGAGCCGCGTGCGATCGATTAGCCAGGATTTCTGTGGAGTATACATCATCTCACATATTAGAAAGACCTTCAATAGTCAACTCCTACATTATTGGCTATTTTTTTGGTCATCTATCGTGTCCGCTCCTCCACTTAAAGGATCGCGGCGCGGAGTGATTCTGATGATTTTGTTGTGATAGTTTTAGCACCATGCGCTAAAAGTGCAATATTATTTAATGAGAAAAACGACTGTCCTAAGCATGAAACAAAATATTGCGCGTAATCGGTCAGTCACTTAATAGCAGAAACTGAAAGTTGCGCCCATCGGTCGACCACTTAAGCAGAGTAAAAATGTTTGTTGGCGCAAACACAATCTTGCCATTTTCAATGGTAAATTTTCTTCCTTTGCTCACAATTTCTATACCTGACAAAATAATAAAATCATTACCCTCACAATCATCAAATTGATTCGTTTTACAATCTCAGAAAACCATGAAATTATCTCTCTTGCTTTCCTTTGCCTCTCTCTTCTTTGCACCCTCGGCGAATGCAGAATTAACAAGCGTTCCCTTCCAAGGATTGAAATTGCAGATGCAATCAAGCTCGCCCGATCAAGATCCCGCGGCGCTTTTGGTAGAGGTGTTGACTCGAACAATCAATTATCTTGACCGTTCCTTTGATTATATACTGGAAGGCAGGGGTGTTGATTTCTCGCACATTGGACTTTATGTGGATTCACTGGACTTCGACGAAAATGCGGAAACAAACTCGGTCAGCTTTTCTTTTTCCGGTAATGCATTTTTCAATTCGAGCCCACCCCCATCGGAGGATGACGTCCTCAAAATTCTAGCTCAAAGCTTTCTTGGGCGAAACAATCAAGTCTACACGGATACTTTAATGCAGTCCACCAGCTCGTTCCTTCAACGGCTGAGCTATGCTGTAGTACAAGTCAATGGCTTTATCGTCCCAGGAAATATGGCTTCAGAAAGTACGTCCTCAGAGATGCAACAGGAAGATACTGCAAACACGGCGTCTTCGATTGGAATTGAAGAACTTGCTTTGATTGTAGGCTCTGCTACTGCAGCTCTTCTTTTAATCCTTCTGTGTTACTGCTTCTTTTGTGTGCGGGGCGAGTCGAACGGCGAAAAAATGGATATTAGCCGTGCTGTTTCCGCTAGTGGGACGCATGATACCGAAGACGTCGAAAAGGCCATTTCTCCAGCACCATCCTCGCCACATTCCATCGCATCACAAGATTCCAGCGTCTTTACCTACAATCTTACTTCTTCGAGTCGGATCAACCTAGATGCGAGTGTTCTTTCTTCCGACACAAGTGGGGCCAACGCGCGGGCTCTTGCATCTTGGCAGCAAAAGAATACCATAAACAGTAGCAAATCTGCTCCATTTGGACACGACATTTCTGCCATTGGAATGTTGACTGATAATCAGAGAGATTTGAGCCTGATTGAGGAAGGAGAAGAAGAAGCAACTCCCGTCAAATATGTCGAACAATACCTCGACAAGGAATACCTGTCGATCCGAGGAAAACGAGAGGCAATGGAAATGAGCTATCAATCTGAAGATGTGATTGCCGATCTAAACAATCTATCACAGCAGATCAATCGTCATCGACGTCGATAGACGAGCAGTACTCATTTCACCTGCGCACTCTTTTTTAGGCTGTGCATCCATCAAAATTGCTTTAGCCCATAAGCCTGAACGAATGGACACTTACTTGTAACAACCTAGATTTTAATTTTTCATTAGCCACGTTTTAGGTCTCTAACACAATCCGTTAAGTCTCTTCCGCTGATTAGGCTACTACTCCAAAATGAAGACTACGCTAACCATTCTGAGTTACTCTAATACCTACAATACTCAAAGAGTTTTTCTACCTTGAGATACTCCTTGGAATAGCCAAGCAAGCCCGGGTGACTCTCCAACGACTGCAAATGACTCCTATCCTTGATTGCAAAGAATTGAATCTTTTGAACAAAGATACGTGATGGAACCGACAACAGAAAAGTGATTAAGGTAAGTGGCCCATGGCTTTTTGGAGTATCAGGTACTATTATATATTACATTGCATGGCCTTGGAAAGTATACAGAAGTGCCTCTATCACAACGGACCTTCTCGCTACTGGAGAACTGCAATTTTAAGTTTCTAGAGTTCTCAAACAGATCGAACAATGATGGTAAAAGTGACAAGCACCCTGCGTTTACTGATGACGCTGCTCTGGTTACCTGCTGTGGCTTTGGCGGCATTGGAGCCATGCAAGGAAGCAGACGTCTCAGATCTTCCCTTTTGTAATATGAGTCTCCCTATACCTGAACGTGTCCGAGACTTGATTTCTCGCATGACCCTTCAAGAAAAAGTTTCTCAAATGGACAACCAAGCAGCCAGCATCGACCGTTTGCACATTGATTATTACCAATGGTCGACGGAAGCTCTCCATGGAATCTCTGGCACTTGCACACCAGACGGCCGTTGCCCCACATCTTATCCAGCCCCCGTCGGAATCGGTGCAACCTTCAACCTGGAGTTAGTCAAGACAATGGCTACGCAGATATCGAGTGAGGCTCGTAGAATGTTTACCGAGAATCATCTGAACGCAGGCGGTAACAACACATGGCAATGGATCGGCCTCGACTTTTGGGCACCCAACATAAATCTCTTTCGAGATCCGAGGTGGGGAAGAGGAATGGAAACACCTGGGGAAGACCCCTACTTGAATGGGGAATATGCCGTGGCGTACATTCGGGCCATGCAAGAAGGGGAAGACCCTCGGTACCTAAAAACTGTTGCCACTCTCAAACACTACGCTGCATATTCACTCGAGAACTGGAAAGGCAATTCTCGATTTAGCTTTGACGCCATTGTTTCTGATAGGGACCTAGCACAAAGCTACTTGCCTGCTTTTGAGGCGGGCATTAAAAAAGGAAAGGCAGAGTCCGTCATGTGTTCTTACAATGCAGTCAATGGAATACCCGCCTGTGCAAATTCCTTCTTGCTGCAAGATATACTTCGGAATGAATGGAACTGGGATGGATACGTTGTCAGTGATTGTGGCGCGATTAAGAGTGTATTTGATGCTCACAAATACAAGCCAACCAAAGAAGAGGCAGCCAGCGTATCATTGAAGGCTGGAACAGATCTAGATTGCGGAACCTTCTATTCCAACTTAGAAAACGCAACCAATACAGGATTGGTCAGTTCGGATGACATTGACAGAGCACTGGCACGACTTTTCACAGCACGTTTCAAACTAGGTATGTTTGATCCCTGGGAGCAGCAGCCCTACTTGCAGTATCCTCCAGAAACTTTGGGCCATCCAGATCATGTTGCCACCGCTCTAGCGATTGGAAGAGAGTCGATTGTCTTGCTGAAAAATGCAGGAGGCTTTCTCCCTCTGGACGCGAATTCAATGAAAAGCATTGCTGTCTTGGGGCCTCATTACAATTCAACAAAAGAACTATGTGGAAATTACTTTCGAGATCTCCCCCACATTGACAGCCCCTTTCAAGTAATCCAAGATCGCTTCCCTGGCACTGTCACCGGCATCAAGGGTTGCGACGTGAACAGCAAGTCTACAGATGACTTTGAAATGGCCACCAATGCTGCAAGCTCCGCCGACGTTGCTCTATTGTTCATGGGCATAAACAAAGATATTGAAAATGAAGGCAATGACCGCGAGGAAATTGGATTGCCTGGTACTCAGGAACAGTTCATTGAAGCGGTTGCGCAAGTGCAGTCGAACACGGTGCTGATTCTCCTCAACGGAGGATCACTGGACATTTCTGCTGCAAAAAATAATGTCCATGTGGTGGCCATTTTGGAAGCTTTCTATCCTGGAATGAAAGGTGGTGAGGCTATCGCGGATGTCCTCTTTGGAGATTACAACCCAAGTGGAAGGCTACCTTATACTATGCACAAAAAGGACTTTGTTGATCGCATTCCCATGTCAGACATGAGCATGACCCACTACCCAGGGCGTACGTACCGCTACTTTCGTGGCGAAACCGTATATCCCTTTGGTTTTGGTTTATCCTATACAACGTTTGCGTATGCGACCCTCGGCATAACCCATGATCCGGACTCGAGTTTAAACAATGGTCCGACGTATCGTGTCTTGGTGACCAACACGGGTCCTGTATCTGGCGATACGTCGGTCTTAGCCTTTATATCCTACAAGGAAAGCAGCGATGACTATAAATGCCCTCAGTCACAACTCTTTGGATTCCGCAAGATTCACGACCTGCAACCTGGTCAAAGCAAGGAGATCTTTTTTTCTGCTGCCGCTACTGCCTTGAAATGCTACCACAAAACGAATCAAGTTCTCGGTGCACCAGATGGATGGTATACGTTTCAGATTGGCGACAGCATACAGCACGAATTCTTTAGCTCCGCTTCTGGAATGAGCTAGTAACACTGAAATTGTCTACTCTATCTTGCATTGAAGACAAAATTTGACCTAAGTAACACGTCTTATTTTTGATTACCGTTTCGTAACGCACACATGCTCTATCGAGAATGCATGCTTTTAAATAAATAATACTGTAGATTAGAAGCAGCATGAAGGCACATATTCAGAAGCAAATTAAAGCACACACTTCACCGCACATTCCTCATCATCGACAAGTCAAGCATACTTCACCACTGCAACCCTCTACGAGCGGAGTACGGCCTTGTCCGCACGAATAAAAGGACAAGTTTTACAAACATGAACGATAATCGGAACGAACATCAAAACCCAGAAGATGCCAACCATGCTTTCCACCCAGACGACGACGGAGACATTCAATTACATATACAGCCACAAGAAGTAATCGAACCTCACCATGATCATCACCATCATGATGACCATCATCACTATCATCGTTCTGTAGAGGTAGAGGGTAGTGAAGGAAATTTTGGAGATACAGAGACGGGCCAAGATGCCTCCTCCATTCTCCACCACGTTAACACGACCAACACTGACGAAGATGATGATAAAGGAGACGATAATGTCAACACGACCGCAAAGCCGACGAGCACTAACAATGCCATGGCCGCCGCCGCCGCCAACACCACCACTGCCACAAAGGGCACGACACGTATTCGTTACAGCAACGACTTTAAAGTGAGAGTCTTGGACGAACTCCAAGTGACTCATTCGACCGTAGCTGAAATGGCCCGGGTTCACAAATTGCCCGAAGCGACGCTGCGGGATTGGGTCAAGACCAAAGACAAGATCATCACGGCCCAAATCCATCGTCGGGGATCGGCCAAATCCAATTCGAGGGACAACCTGCAGAAGGTCACCGACGCGCTGCGACATTTTATGGATCTAAATGATCGTTTGGGAGTCTGCGGCATGAGCAAACTGCCCGTAACGAATGCCATGATTGCAAAACAGGGACAAGAAATCAAACAACTGTTGCTGGAAAAGGATACCAAGGTCCCCAACTTTTTAACGGAACAGGAACGAAAAACTCTGAATGTACGTGTGTGCGTGCGCTCACGTGTGTGTGTGAATTTTCCGCGTCTGCAAAAAATGCGTCTGCCTTGTGCATCATTGTATCAACTATCTCTGCCATCACATGCGTGAAAGCTATTTCTCTCTGACCACACAACCATCTCTCGTACTACCCAACCAACGCATGTACTTATATACATCACACACATATGTAATGCTAGGCATTTTCGGCATCGATCTGGTGGTCGAAAAAGTGGGCCCGCAAACACAATCTTCACAGTGTGGGACATCGAGAAACTGCCAAGACTGCGGCATCCATGCCCTATCAAGTGCCAGAGATTCGAAATGAATACTCGAGAGATCATGTCTTCTTTGTGGTTGATACCATGTTGTTTTACAAGGTTCTTCCCACAAGAAGTTACATTGTACATGAAGGACAAGGTACTAATGCCACTACTACTGGTAGTAGTAATAGTAGCACTGCTGCATCAAAAAGTATACCAGCAGACCTTGACCACAAACAGCACCAGCACCAGCACCAGCACCAGCAGCACCAACCCAAGAAGTATCTCGATACACTTAAAGCACGTATCTCGCTTTTTATCAGCGCCAATAGTTCGGGTACACACAAAATTCCGCTCACCATGATAACCGACGAAAAAAATCCCCCCAGCTTTGTTGCCAAGCGTCAAAAACTATTCCCTTGCCAGTACCAAGAACATGCCTGGGCCAACACGAATATGTTGCTTACTTGGTGGAAACACGTTTTTCTCCCCCACATTCGGAACTGGACCGACGAAAAAGTATTGCTAGTTTTGCAAAAACCAAGCATTGTCGACTTGGAGGATCCACAACAACAAGTTACCGTTCAATTCTTATCACTACTCAACAATAATCACAATACAGGAATTGTAGACGGCGGCGGCGGACAGAGTATCACTAGCTTCTTTGAACCACCAATGAATATGCTATCAGTTGTCAAAGCAAGTTATCGCTACGAATTGTTGCGAGAGGTATTGCAGATATACGAGGAACGGAAGGAGCGACGAGCCGCGTCGAACAAGGCTGGTTTTCAGACACCTGGATTGAAACAGGGCCATCTTCCTCATTTGCAAGATTGCATGAGGATTTTGGATAAAATCTGGACCAATCTGCCAGCCTCGGCCATTAGCAGTGAAGACGAGGACGGCCAAAGGAAGAAGAAACGCCGCAAGAGACGCAAGAAGAAGGAAACAACCGAGGAAGATATAATTGAAAGCGAGGCAATGGTCTTTTCCGATGAGCATGGCACTGATGACCTTATCAAGCAGATTCTTGTTTTCTTTCGTAAACACAGTGATATCGTGGATCCAGAATCCATGCCAACTGCTTCTGACGCTACGAATCCTTTGGACAAGGCAGTGGCCGAGGTGAAGAGTTGTTTTGTAAACGATCAGTTATTCCTCAAATCCAATCAGGCTCAATTACGCAGGATTGTCGAATCCTGGATTGGTCTAGAAGACAGTCAGGATATACGGGCCATGCTTCAGACGGAGATTATGTCTTCCATGAAGTTCCGACTCATCATTGGCCCCGATAATGTTAACGACAAAGAGCAACGACAACAAAAAGACGAAGAAGAAGCGTCAGGAGCAGACAATGAAAAGCAGTCAAATACGAACACTGCTGTAGAGGCTCCAGTCAGGGACGAAATAGCTTTGGAGTGCGCATCACAACTTTTGGAGTGCGCTGTTCGTCTCTCGAAAGAGAATCCAGTGTTTCATGATTTGGCGTCCAAGTTGATCGAAGCGAGCGACTCAGCATTTGTAGCCTTACGAGAGGTACGCTCTTAACTGTTATTGCTGTTGCTCTCGATTACCCTGTGGTTGTGCTTTCTTGCGTTTTGCAGGATGTGACGATTGAATTTTAATCTCTAATCACCTTGTCCCCGACACGAACAGGCAAAACTTCCTCCAGAAGAGCGAGCCATGAACCAGAAAGCACCAATGCCACCGAAGAAGCGAAAGACAAGAACCGTTACGAATCATAAAAAAAAGAAATTCAAGATTGCGGAAGGTGTAGATGATGAAGAGCCGGTAGAAGCAAAACCAGGCGATGCAGAGATCCCTGTAGAAGGCTTGGGGCATGGAAGAGATGAAGTGAAAATTGCTGTCGTGCCAAAAGGAGTTGATGATGCTGCCGATAGGGGTAACGAGTTTGAAGGAGCTGTATTTCACATTTAAAGTTAATTGTTTTGAGAATGACACTTTGGCTTTACTGATTCATAACAGCTCGATTAGATTGGTCTGGAAGCGGAGCTTAAGCACGGAACACTTCTGAGTAACCAGTGGCCTCTGGGCTGTCAACACTGACTTGAATGGCGCCAACTGCTATTGACAAGGATGCGGGATTGCTATTGAGCTCGACTCCGCTAGTTTCCGTGACCAACCCTACGGAAAATCCAAAGTCGTCTCCTGGAGCAGCACCTATAAGCGGATCTAGCAGGTGCTGCCAAGAATTACCTTGTTCTGATTCGGAATACACGTGTGCCTTCCAATAAAGATGTACGAGCCCGCGTCGGCTGTCATGGCCAGGCACACCAATGACAATGGCATCGCCGTCCATTTGCATGGCGTAGCCAAGCTGGTGGTAAAATCCTGGTTGGGCTTCCGTCAAGACGCCACTCCATGCTTGGTCATCGACGTCCAACTCCCAGCTGGAGCCATTCCATTCATAGACAGCGACCATGCCACTGTTGAGAACATTCCCCATATCTTTCCAGGGAGACCCAATAGCAACACGAGCAATGTTATTGCTTGTACCGTCAGGTCGGGAGGCAGTGTTGGTAATGGACACAGCGTGACCAAAGCGATCGTCTAATTTGACCGGGGCAATCGCGTTGAGAATCGGAGATCCCATGACCGTCCACGTGCTACCGTTCCACTGAAAGCACTGAGCATAGCCACCAAATTCTGTATTCCGGGGAGCACCAACGGCCAATATTTGCCCATCTCGGCTCAAGGACAAAGACCACCCCATCCAGTCAAGACTAGCACCGCCTAGAAATAGATCTTCTCTTTCAACTCTCATAATCTCCCACTGTTCTAACGTTTCAGAATATTCAAAGACTTGCACTTGTCCGCGAAGATTTAAAGCAGCACTGCCAGGCTCGGTTTCGGTGGAATGATACGGTGACCCCACAGCCAAGCGCCTCCCATCCCCACTAAGACTTAAGCTGATTCCAAAGTGATCCGTTGTTTGTTCTCCAAAGAGTATTTGACGTTCCACATAAGCGCTTTCGCCTTCTTGCCACTGATATATATTGACTCGTCCAGTGCGGCTATCAGCCGTAGGCTGGCTGACGACCACAATGGAACCGTCCCTATTGGTGGCTACAGAGTAACCTAGCTGATTCATGGATTCCGATCCTGTAATAATTCCACGCAACTTCCATTCCCATCCTTCCAAAATATCGGTTGCATCATCCTGTCGTAAAAATGATGTTTTGCTTTTAGTTGCTGGCTTTTGCCGTTCAAATATTTGGACCCGCCCCGATCGCTGAACACCACCAGGACTTGCATTAGGCGACCCCACGATCACAACTTGCCCATCACCCGACAAGGCAGTTGACGATCCTGCCGCATCACCACCTTCGATTCCCACCAATTTTTCTTCTGGCGTGAAAATGGTGGTTGGATCCAGCAGAAGGCGAGGTACCGTTGGGGATTCGGTGGGCAAAATAGCACTCGGGGACTGTGTTGACAGGACAGAGGTAGGCGACTGGGTTGGCACCCGCGTGTTGCTGAGAGAGACAGAAATCATCTCAGGATTTGATGATGTTGGAACTTGGGTTGGCGTGGAAGGTGTTAATGTAATTGTTTCAGCATCTTCCAGCAAGTCTTCGACAACATCAACAAACAATGAACTTTCCTCGTGGTCCTGCGAGGACGGAACGATGGTTGCCGGTTGCGGTGTTTGTTGTTGTGCAGCGGGCCCCATGGCAGTAGGCAGCAAAGTGGAAGTTGAATTGGTGTTGTTGCTGTTATCAGTGGGTTGTTCAAAAATGGACGAATTGAACAATCCGTCACTGGCATCTCCATCTTGCAGCGACGACGAAGCGTCCGACGACGAACTATCTTGCTGTGACAGGACATAACTCACTACCATGGTAACTAATCCCATGAAAAAGAGGATTATCAAGATACAAACGACGACACCTTGAGTTCCCGAGCAAAAGGAAGGTAAGCAATAACAAACCGGTTTGCGGTTATTTTTTTGGTGAATATCATCTTCGTCGTCACCTTCGGGAATAGTCTCGCCACGGGGAGACACTCGTCGGTGGTGCTGATTGGTTGAATACGTTTGTTTCGAACCTGCGCTGCCAAGTAGTATTGGTGGTGGTGGCGGTAGTGGTTTGAGAGGGACGGCACTGTCACTGGTATTTTTCATAACTGGTGTGGCTTCGCTCTGAAACCCAGTTGCGTAACTGTAATGACCCGATGCCGTGGAATAATTGGCCACGGAAGAATTGTCGTGGAGACTGCTCAATACAGATGTTTCCGAATGAGGAGAAGGATTCACTAAAGTAGAGGCATTGTTGTGGGTGTTTGTGTTTGTAATAGTTCCACGGTTGTTTGCGCATAAGGCCTTTTCAGCGGTCGTCGTCATTGTATCAGTTTCCATGATAGGTGTGGCAGCAGTCGAAATGGTAGTCTTAACGACAATAGGATCAGATGGTGATATGGTTTGTTTCCCATCTTGGATATTATTGTTTTGGAATTCACCAGCAGCAAGATATTCAGCTGCCGCAGCGCTGGCAAAATGGAATGCGTGCTGATCTTCCTCATCTGTTTCCTGCTGATCTTCCTCGGGAATACTGCAAATCATCTCTGGTGACGACGAAAAAGCCCATTTTTGATTGACGTTCATCATTCTTGCATCATCCGTCTCCTCCTCTTCTTCTTCCTCCTCCGATCCTACATCTGTCTTGTTCTTCGTGATAGTAGCAGTAGCAGCACTATTTTTTCTTACACTCTTGATGGATTTGCTCGACAACAATTGTCCCAACAAACTTCCCCCTCCTTTTCCTCTTCTTGCTGCAGTGCTTTTTTCAGAATCACTGCTTTCCAAAGTGAGCATGGAAATTTCAGCATCACTGCTCAATTCGCCGGCACCGCCGGTGCTGCTACCACTACTACCACCAGCAGCAGCAGCAGCAGCAGCAACAGCAGTAGCAGTATTCGTGGCTGACAAGTTGGTATACTTGCCTTTGTGCTTTTTCCGTGACTGTTTCTTACTTTCTCCTACTGCCGCCGCCGCTGCTCGTGCCGTGAGAGAATGATGTCGTGTCAAATGACGATCCGACAAGGTTGTCGTGTGTTCTTTAGATTTCCGCACTGTTGCCGACGACGATTGGGACTGTCGTTGTCCAAAAAAAGTTTGTTTCGGTGAAACCGACGAATTTCCAGAAGCATCCGCCCAAAAAGAAACGGACGATGATGTTTCGCTATAAAGACCGGCGGATGTCATGGAGTCCGAAGTAACTGACGATATATCTCCCAAGGATGCGGATGCAGGTGCAGATGCAGATGATGCCGTAACGAAAGGAGTGCTTCTTCTTACTCTGTGCGGTCCAACAACAACAGCAGCAGTACTGCTCGTGGGTCTTCTTCTAATAAGGTGATCCTCAGCCGAGAGAGCCGTCGATTTGTCCTTATTCTTATTATTGGCGGAGGGAGGAGGAGGCGTTTGAAATGCTCGTCGTCGAGGCAATGATGTATGTGTAGGTGTATGAGTATTATTACTTGTATAATGACGATTTTCCGTAGAATCCAACAAGGATGAACCAGTCAGATTATTCTTCTTCTTCCGTGATAATAACGAAGCACCGAGGAGAATTTGTCGGACGCTTCTTGAACCTTCTGATCCAGCTTGATAACTGTTGTTGGTACTTCTGACTTCACCGTCTTGAGAAGATTGTTCGTCGGAAAAGACAAAGGGTCTGCTGCTACTACTACTGTAGTTGTTGCTGTTGCTGTTGCTGTTGCTGTTGCTGTTGCTGTTGCTGTTGCTGTTGCTGCTTTTGGATGATTTGTGTCGACTCATAGTTTTGTTTTGCTTCCACTCGTATGATCGATACTACTACTACTACTACTGTCGCGATTCTCCAGTCTAGCTACCTTTAGAGCTTGCGGAAGGAGGAATCGGAAGCAATGATGATGAGACACGAATGAAATCTTTTGCTTGTATGTGGAAACGACGAGAATTCAAAAAATAATTTCCACACACACGCAAACGTTGATCATACAATTCATTATTATTATTTGTTTTGATCTGCAATAAATTATTTATCTTACTTCGATGAGAGGGTTACTGGAGTCATCAGTTCATCAGTTGTTAATCTTCGTCTGTGTTCTCGTGTTCATATTCTGACAGAGTACTAGTAGCTCGCCTGTTTCTTCTAAAATATCTACTATCATTATCATCTTATTATTTGTTGTCACCAATCGAGGGATATCCCTACCCCGGGATTTCCAAAACTGCCCCGGGATGGGGAAAAACACAATCCCGGGGTTGTTTTTGGAAGTAGCATTTGTTGGGCTTAAGTAATATGAACCGTTATTTTTAACAGCATATGATCTAATTACTAT
>Ga0210036_1001925_pt1 | contig 22731 bp, 15 predicted proteins | sample CryGeymeta201515_FD_185469 | JGI IMG/M metagenome (GOLD analysis project Ga0210036, IMG submission 185469) | Groundwater microbial communities from Crystal Geyser aquifers in Utah, USA - Crystal Geyser metaG 2015-15 (SPAdes) (version 2) | ecosystem: Environmental > Aquatic > Deep subsurface >...
GACGTCAAATTTTTTACTGGTGTGCAGGTGGTCAAACCCACCAGGTAAAAATCTGGTGGTCAAACCCACCAGGTAAAAATTCTGGTGGTCAAAACCACCAGATTAGTGACGAGTCTGAAACCCAGCCTAGACTACTATCGATTTTCCCTCTTTCTTTGAGGATCATGCTAAAAAAATTGATAGAATGACCTCCAAAATGATCTCGCCAGTTCTATTCCTGCGAAATAAAGAAACTTATTGTGCTGTTGGCTGACGCAGCTACTGTAGCTAATTCCTAATACCACTCCACTACTACTACTGGTAGTACCTGGTAGCTAGTACCTGGTACCTGGTACTGTCCCAGTACTGTAGAGTCTTGCCTTCTACCACTCGAGTGGTATTTGCCCATTCTTACATGGTAGTAGTGCTGCTGGAACAGATACTCAGGTCCCTTTTTACATACGGAGTATAGTTTAAGTAGGTTACTAGGTACCAGGTATTATTGGATAATACCACCAGGGTACGGTAACATGCTATTATCGTACCACGGTAGCTAGTAGGTAGTACTACTCTAGTAGATTAAAATAACTACTACTTAACTACCGTATCTGTTTGTAAAAGTTTGCAAACGTGCTTATCCCAGTTGCCAGATAGCCAAACAGTGAGAGAATACTCTTATATGCGTTACCTGGTAATGAAACTCCTAAATCATTTACAATACGTGGTGGTCCTCAATCGATAGACAGCGGAATCAAGCAAGAACGGGCATAAAAGGAGAATACTGAATACTGAATACTGTTGTTGCCGTGGTACGCACTAGCTAGTACTAGCTACCAGGTAGTACCAGGTAGCGTACCTGGTACCAGGTATACAGTAGATGTTAGTACTAGGGTACCTCTAGAAGCTACCAGGGTACTCGAGTACTCCGGAGTACCTGGGAGTGGTACCAGGTACAGTACCTGGTAGTAGTAAGCACTTTCAGGAATGCAGAGGAGAGGTGTTCGTGTAGTCATTGATTTTTCATTAAACAATGCTACTACAGTAGTAGTACCAGGTACCTGGTACGTACCATAGTACCTGGTACTCGAATTCAACTACGGTACACCACTGTAGATTGTCACTTAAGTTCTTGTTTTGATTGCCACTTGTCCCATTTAATACCAGGGTAATACAGTAGTACTCGGGCACAAAGTGCCGTGAGTGGTTTCCGAGGTTTTTTAGCTCTCTTCGCACTCTTTACTCTTCCCCTTCCAATTTTTCATATCTTAAATTGAACATACATTATTCCACCGTACACAATCTCGTTCTCGTTTTTCTTCGCTTGTCTCTCCTTTCTCCTCATCACCATGACCAACCAACAAAACAGCGTGATCTCCATCGTTGATCTTGTTTGTCACCAGAACCAACAAAGGAACCCCTCTCCGCGGCCCCTGCGTGAAACTACCTTGAGGCAAGTGCTTCCAATAATTTCTCTGGACAGGATGGAATTTCCAACGGGACAGACACCCCTTGGGATAGAAAGTATTGGAAGTCGCGCAGATACGATGCGGATGCGTCCACAGTCCTTCCAAGCGGGAGAGGATCGACTCGCCAAAGTCCAAGCCGTTCTCCGTGACGTTCTCGGCATTTGTGACGAACTCGACGACGGCGACTTATTTGACAAGTAAACACTACACTGCTCATTACATCAAAGAACTGCTCATATCATCAAAGAAGAGAGTCGTAACCATGCCTCTTTGACGGCAGAAAGCAGAATAGCTAATAGCTCCACTGCATAAGACAGACGAGGCATGCTACCAGCAACAACACAGAAGATATGATGCTCATCAATTAGAAAACCTCGTTGTTAGTTGTGCCCAAATCAATGGCCAGCGATTTTTGTAAACGCGCACATAAAATGAATAGATCGTGGCATAATCGCACTTATTACATACCTACTACATGTTCTCTCTTAGAAAGTAGACACCGTTTCGACGCAAACTTGATATGCCACACAGGTCCAATGACACTTAGTTCTAGAGTGTGTCGATCGACAGCTTGATGTGCTATGTTTGAAGCGACCATTCCACTCATTCAAGCTGCTACAGTATCTATGTCACAAAGCTGCGGCAGCAGTTGTTTCGTGGTCGACGCTTCTATTTGTGTCGCTTGGCTTCCTGGGGTCGACGCATTCAGAGGTTGAGTTGCTCCAGTCAGGTTCTATTAGTCTTTCTAGCGGACAATGACAAAAGTTTATGCAGGTAATTAGAAAGAAGTACCTAGCTGTTGTGCGGCTGCCTTCTCAACCACTTCTGTGTTGTTTGTTTGATAATCTTATCTGATGACTTGCTGGCACACAAATCTTTTGCTCTAGTTATCTCTTGTCCTGATTGCCTCATCGCCAATAAGGAGCCAGCAGTAGCAACTATGAATTGGCTTCCAGATCCAGGAATAGTAGAGAAGCACGTAGCAGCCATTTAAAATTCTTCATAATGCATCGCGACCGAAAACGGCGTCACGAAGAGATGAGGGCGAATAAATTCCGTTGTCGTCAAGAGCGAGCAAGCTACCGCCCTCGATTTAAATAACAAGTATGGTTGTTAAATACTTTTGAAAACTGCAATCAATACTACCGTTTACAATGCTGAAGACAGAGCAGCCACGATTCCTCCGACCAACACGCCCCTCAGAAAAATTTCCCTGGCTCCACTTTCAAGAGTTGCACTATTTTCTCCTCCTCCATTGACTTCGTTGATTGGTTGACAATTGCACTCGGCCGCGAATCGAGAAATGAGGTCGCACGTCCGTTCTCCGTCTACGGCGGGTGCTTCTTGCAAATCCGAACATCTCACAGCGATCACCTCATCTCCCAAACTCGCCTGCCATTCCTCACCAGGAGCCTCACCCTCAGGACAGACGGAACAGGTCTTGTCAGTAAGATCTTCCGGGACGGGAAATCCACATGATTGTGCCGCGCCCACACGGATCAAATCACACTCGGCACTACCATCTTCGACGCCCAGAGTTGCCACATCGTTCCAATCACTGCAGGAAACTCCATCCAATTTGTTAGTTCCAACAAAGCCACCCTCGGGATTATCGCAAATGGAGCAGTTGCCGCCAAAGCTGAAAGTAAAATTATCAAAATTCGGCAGGTCAAAAATATCTTCCAATTCGGGGGGCAAGGTGAAATTGTCGAGATTTCCACCAATAAAGTCACTGAATGCGTCGAGGATCGACTCGAAATCCAATGCACCTTCGCCTGCGGTCGAGCTGTTACCATTTTCCACTTCATCGTCGTCATCCGCGAAGAAATTTTCCACTTCGTCCGGCACTGTCAGATTAACTTCAAAGATACCAGGAATACCGATGGTCAATTGGGCATGCGTTGTTTTGGTCAGATAAAATGCACCGAGCTGTGACAGCAAAAGGATACAGGAAGTGCCACGTCGGGGTTGTTTGAACTTCATCCTGAATATTGAAATAGCTGTTAACGAGCTGAACAATTTTGTAGTATTGTTGTGGGTAGGAGTTGGGTCCTTCGAAAAAAAGTGCTTTGTATTCCGTGTAGACTATTGAAATCGAGAACCTGGATGAAAGACAAGAAGTCAAGGCAAAAATGAGATACTTGTAATTACTACCAGTACTACGACGTACTGGTTGAGTACAAAAAAATTAATCACTAATTTTGAAAGAGTGCTTGTATTGCCTCCTACCGTACGCTACGACCTGGTACCAAACTAGTGTAGTCCTGTCAAACGATCCAGTCGTACCACAGAACTGAAGTCCTTGTTAGAGTTAGTGCTATACCTATTTCAATCGTATGGCTCTTTTTCCAGCTACTGAAAAAACTGGCAACAACGTTGGAGTGGGTACTAGCTAGCTACAGTAGCTAGTAGTCCAATCAGTACTTCTAGTAGACTCTAGGTCTCTAGTACTAGACCAGGTATAGCTAGTAGCATCATGAGATTAAAATAATACCACCACAGAAAGACACTGCGCGCGATTCGGGCCTCCTGAAAGAGCCTGTCTCCGCCACGAGAGGATGCTGTTGCAAATCAGTTCCTCTGCTACATCACAGGTCGGAGTTTCAAACATATTCTGCAGTATGCAATTTCCCAAATTATTTGGGTCTTCATTTGCCCATGTAGTTTCAATTTGCTCGTGTAGTTCCAATTGATGCCAATTGATGCTAATGCCTAATCTTGCTTTGCATGTGAAGCAATTGAAGACCCCAACACTGTTTGCTACTCGTATCGGTCTAATGACGGTACACACAGCTGCGCCCAGCTTGAATTCGATTCCGTCATTGCCAAAACTTCCCCAGAAAGTCATTATCTCGTCGTCAGATTCATTCGGACGGCAACCAACGATATTTGGAAAAGCAAGCATACTTGGAGTACTGGTACGTCGCTGTTCTACTGTTGCCGATGTCAATGATTCCACTGTCCATTTTTCTCGTGAGTACGTCGACGTCTTCAGAATAGTCCGCTCCTCATCACCATCCGTTTTGTTCACCATTCACCGCAATTCGTACCAGGTACAGTAGATCTCTGCGGTATTTCATGATCAACACTCACAGTTGCCGCTACTATTATTAGTAGTGGAAATACCATACTAGTCCTACTACCAGGTAAACTTGATCTTTTCTGCTAGTAGGAAAATTTATCATGATACCTGGTACTTTCCTGGTATTTTCTAGATTACCACTACAGGCAGTAGTAGACTACGTACTATTTGTAGTAGGACTACTAGCTAGGACTACTACTACACTACTACTACTACTAGACTACTGTTGTACTCTATTGGATGCCACACGTGCTAGAAAACAGTACTAATTAATTTAAGATGCTACAGGACTAAAATGAACGCCCATACTACTACTAGTAGAGTGGTGGTACGTACGAGTACACGCTTTCCTGAAAGACGCCACCTGTACTGTCGGTTGCTTTTGCAAGTTACTACTCGAGTACTTCTTAATTCAATGAATTTGGCAATCGGAATTTTCTGTGCAGTGAAAATCAAAATAATATGGTACTGTAGCTGCACTGTTAACCATTATTTTTTCACTATTTTATATTTCCAAACTACTTGAACTCATACTACTACTAATCTCAAATGTCTACTATTGAAAGAGATATTATTACTCCATTATTTCCCCTCACATCTAAAAAAAAGGTAAAAATGGTGCCCTCCGTGATTCATATTTCCTCCAGTGAATCTGGTAAATGCAGCCCTGGTGATGATCTCAAAGAAACAAACACCTGCTCATCTCCTCGCTACCTTTCCAAGCTTGACACAGAAAGTCTTACATCAGGCATGTCGAGCGAGTTTAGTGCCGATTGCAGTGTGTGCTCCCAAAATGACTTGGATCGCACACACCACGAGCTCCAATTCCGAGAATCAGCAAAGAGGACCATGCGAACAAGATGGAACCGCTCCAACGACTGCGGTGAGGGTCTGCCTCCAGTCCGCCCTCGACGCAGCCACAGTCCTACGCATAGGCACAACTGGACGAGAAATTCGAGAAATTCCGTTGATCTGCGTCGATGTCGCCGAGTTTCAAATGGCGAAGCAGGTAAAATATCTCAGAAACATCTGCTGCGCACAATTTCCAACGAAACAAGTACTGTGTCGCGACATCCATTGGTAGCAAACACTTAGAGACATTCATGTACCGATGTATTTCTATAAATGATGATTTTTCCCTTTTTATGATACAAGTTGGGCTGTTGCTAGTTTTGTGCGCAGAAATTAAAGAAAACAGACAGGAGCAGGCTGTGAAGTTGAAGAGCCATTACCTTTCTCGGCAAATTGTGCATTTTGCATTCCTAACAGAGCTGCCAAGTTGATGGCCTTTCCAGAGCAGTAAGATAGCTCTTCAGGCGTCATCGCTTCATCTGTTGTAGGTTGTAGCTGTCGCTATCTTTTTAGACTTGTGCAGCCAATGACCGCAGTTAGTGGCCACGGCCACCGAGCTTGCGTGTTCTAGATTTCGATGTTGACGCGTGATTTGTTTCATTCAAAGAAAGCCTGGAGAGGATTTAACGACCAAAAAGTAAATGTTGAAAATAATAATAGCTACTACCGGGTACTAGTAGTAGGTAGACCTACTCGAGTACAGTAATGATTATGAGTACTACTAAGTAGTAGTACTACTAACTAGCTAGTAGGCTAGACTACCAGGTAGAGTATGGTAGTCGTCAAGCTTTAGGGAAAGTTGTAAATGCGAACCAGTGATACGTGCATCTTGCATTACAGTCATTTACTTTTGTCAAGAGTGTCCCTCCGAAAGCCCACCAAACACGAAACGCCCAACATAAGACATCTCATCACCTACTTGCCCTGCTGGTGCTACCACATGCAACATGAATCTGATAAAAACCAAGCTGTTCCGTCATCGCCTCCTGCAGACTGTTCAAGTGAAAGATACGGCCTTTATAGAGGAGTTTGATACTCGGCAACACCGTTTGACAGTGCACTAAAGAATGAGCATGTTTGAAATGAACGTAGTAGCTTATTTATTGAACTTGTCTCATCTACTACCACTTCCAGCTCACATTGCTATCCATTTTTAAGCTTTACAAGAAATGCTCATCCTCGTTGTTTGTTAACGGCATCCTGTGTCATGGTGTTAGTCAACTAAAGGATATCAATCATCATCTTCTTCTTCGCCGTCACCACCGTCGTCGTCGTCGTCGTCATCTCCTATTTCTGGTCGGGTCCAAGTTGTCTCGCCTGTTTGCGAGTTGACAAAATACAATTTTCCAGAATCTGGGTCAGAATACTCTCTCCAATCCCACGGAAGCGTGTCTTCGTTACCGTCATCCTCGCTACTACTGGCAACTGAGTTTTCACTATATTTCGCTTCAGACTCCTGCTCCTTTTTTTCGGCGTCCATGAGACCTGCCGCAATAGATCCAAGCTTGGTTTCCACTGCTTCCACTTTTTTGCGGTACTCTTCTTTACTCTCAGCGTCTTCCTCTTGTTCGCCAAGCTCTTCTTCAATAGTCTCGTCAAGGTCTTCGATTTGCTTCATTTCTTGATTGATAATTTCTAATTCCAATTCCTCTTTAGACTTGGTGGGAGCCTCGGTTCCCTCGAGCTCAGCATCTATGGACTCATCAAGCTCTTGAATGCGCTTCATCTCTTGAGCAATCTGTTTCAATTCAAGTTCCTCTTCGGACTTTGCGGGTGGTGGTGGCGGAAGAGGAGCATCATCAGCTGGAGTAACATCATCATTGCTGCCATCATCGTCGTCGTCACGAGAAATGCTTTCACTAGACTCATCCTCGGTATCGTCATCCTCGTTTTTGCCATTTTCATCGCTCTCCTCCGACGAGGCTGATGTGTCAGACCCAGAGCTGGTATCACTTTCTTCGTCGGAAGGGTTCTCATTGTTATCGTTTTCTTCAGAAACTAGACTATCATCGGTTTTAGATTTATCGTCGTTGCTCTGGTGGACAGTCTCATCTTCGCCAGCCTTGGAGTGTTTGTGATGGTGCTTGTGATGACCTTTTTTCTTGTTTTTCGTAGCTGCTTCATTGTTATATTCAATTACTTTATTTTTATGGTGTTTGTGATGATTGGAGACGTCTTCTGTGTCGATACTCTCAACTTCGTCTGTGTTGCCATCCCTGTGCCATTCGTAAAAAGATTGACCCCACTCGTGATCCATTTCCACATCGGTGGCGTTTTCAATAACCTCGGTAATATTAAGAGGTACTAAAGCGCCTCTCACATTGGGGGCGCCTTTGTTGGTGCCTTCGTTGGCGCTCAAAATCATCATTACCATGAGAGTCATGGTCAGTCCCATCCAAACGACTTGAAGCAAACGACGATTCCGCAGTTCCCGATGACTGATAACATCTTTGTCACCATTGTTGTAGGACCCGTACTTGTTCATCTTATTGCTCGAGTACGGACCAGGTCCAAAGCGGTACCCATAACGAGCCGCTTCGCTGTCGTGGGCAACATCGTACTTGTATTGTCGGACCATTTGCTCGTACTTGTCTTGGAGAGCACTGACCACATCACTAATGGTCGTGGGTTGCGCCTCGATTTTTCTTTGTTCGATCTCCTTTCTGGCTTCTGCCTCGGTACGCAACTTACGTGCAGCTGCCTCTTTGACCATGGGGTCCGAGTACAAGGCAATCCCTGTCTCCTTTTTGACCGATACGGGAGCAAATATATCATTGTCGCCGCTATTGTACTGTTCACCATCTCGGGAGCTATCTACCGATCCGGTTGAATCTGTATCTTCGCTATCTTTAGAATTGGAGAAACCGTCTTGCGTGTCACCTTCTGATGTAATTTCAATCGTTGGCATGGTGTGCTCCATCTCCGTCTCCGACTCGGATTCGTGTGGGTCGTTCGTCGAAGGATACATCATGGTTGTGTTGAAAAGACGGATTTGATCTGCAAAGAGGCGAATGTTTGAAATGCTTTTTAAAAAAATTCTACAAAAAGAAATATTGGTAGTGTGTGAACAAGTGCGCAGATTGGGGCAACACCTCGTGGGAATTGAGGCGTTTTCATTTTTTTGCAAGATGGTCTGATGAAAGATACCGCCACCCTCATATTACGCTGAAAATATCTGGTAAACTACGAAGATGCACACTTATACTGTGTCACTTCAAGGTAGATAAAGGGGCAAGGTTAACATGCCTTCAAGCAGTCCTGCTTACTCTAGACTACTAGACTACTACGAGTAGTAGTAGCTAGACTACTACTCCGAGTACCTCACTTAGCTACCATTACTACCCCGAGTACCTAGGCAGACCGCTTGGGCACTAAAAAACATGCCAGAACTCTCTGTGGACACAGTTATGGCTGAAAACGATACTAGGACCTAACGCATAATTTTATGCAGCAGATTCTGGAAAAGGACTCAGGCTAGTTAGGAGTTTGTGCAAAAATAAAATTTAATGTATTTTTACATTGAAAAAGGATAGGAGCGGTACTAGAGTGGACCGAATTCTGGAATCCTTTTTGTCACTCTTGTTGAGAAAACAATGTGATACAGCTTCATTGCATGTAAAAGGAACGAAACCCAGAGTGGGATGTATGTGGATCGTATGTTGTCCACCAACTTTCTATAATAGTTGCACCTGTTCTTCGTCAGAAGATTCTGGTACTTGAAATCCATCTTCTAGTACCTTCATCTCCAAGATGGTTACAGGATACTCCATTGTGTCGTGGAATCCGCCCTCTTGAACGGAACTTCTGTGAATGCGTTCAATGACCTCGTATCCCTTAGCAATTTTGGCAAAGCATGGATCGGCATCCGCAACCTGATCGCTCATGTGATGGACTTGACCACCAGGTCCGTGTTCTCTGCTGTTGTCTCGCAGATTCACATAAAAGTCCGGACCTCCTGGTCGTCCTGTGTATCCAAGTGTGTACTTTTTGTGCGCCATTTCGGGAGCATACTCTTGGAAGACGACCGAATTAAGTGATGGGTATCGTCGGAATTTGGAACGAGAGGCTGGACCGGCTTGAACAATGTGTGCCGCATTGATGTAAAAGGCTGTTCCGTCATATAGGCCATGAGAGACTTGTTCTAGGAAAAGGTAAACAGCGTGTGGCATAACATCTACTGATGCTGTCTCAATTAGAACAGTGGCATCACTCTTGCCGTGATCAGGTTCATCGAAAATATTCGAACGAGGATCAAATCCAACTTTCATTTGAACGTAAAACTTGGGACCATGACCAAATCTGATGGAGGGTTTACCGTTCATATTGTTAGTACCGACAACGTTTGCATTACAGAGCGCGGAAGTAGGGAGGATACACATTCAATTACAAAACAAAACCAGGAAGAACATTGTTTTGCAACACTTACTTTTCTTTGACCATTCGTTTGCTCATGGCTTGTACATCGTGTTGCATTTTCAAATTCGAATGTTCCAAATGAATCATTTTACGTTGCGTTTCAATGCTCATGCCTTCATCATTACTGCTCTTGTCGTTTATATCCTCCGCACCTTTGTAATGAAGATGATGATGTTCCAGTTCGACAATCTTATCTTCTAGCTCCACCGTCTGCGTACGGAGTGTACTGACCCGTTGTTCCAAGGCCAAGGCATGGTGATAGTGATGTTCCACTTCTTGTTCTTTCATGTGCAATGCTTCTTGTAGCATACGATCATGCTGATAGACAGCCATGGCCAAAATGCAAATGATACAAAATCCTAACAGTACAGCCATGCTGGTTGTAGTGGTGGTCTGTGCTCGACCATTGCCGCCGTAATAATGGTAGTTAGCGTAAGGGCTGCTAATGCCACTGCTGCCCGACTGCGTGATTTTTCTAATCCAGCGAGGATAAAACGAACTCTTGTTGTTGTCCTTGGCGTTGTAGTAAGGGGAGGAGGAAGGGCCAGGATTCAACATTCCGTAGGGTATTCTGTGATTGGAGTTGCTGTGATCTAGGTAGTCATTGGTGGGCGAAGGATAACGCTGTCGTTGATGCTGGTGATATTCGCTTCCACCATTAATGCTGTTGCTAGACACGTCCATGGAGTTGCTCAATTCGGTATTCTCTCCAATCGCAGTACGTCGAATGTTTCGAGTTGCGACTTGAGGAGACGCCCGTTGCCGCGCTCCATTGGACGAAAGAGATCGTTGTGTGGGATTACGGTGAAAGGACGATTCCATGCTGTGAACTCGGACCGGAGATCCGGCAGCGATAGGTTGAGAGCTCGATACCGATTGTCGACGAGAACAGTCTCTTGCCCAGGAACGATCCATGCTGTTGTTCGCTGGAAGACCTCGTGATACAGGAGTGGTGAATCCATTGAAGCTACGATGACTTCCATCGTTCATGGGAGACTGTTGCTGCTGTTGCGACTGTTGTTGCTGCTGTTGTTGTTGTTGCTGTTGCTGGAGCTGCTGTCCATCCTGCACCAACGGCAAACGCAAACTAGAATTCATATCACTACTACTAGTATTCGTAGTAGGACTCAGACTGCGATCATCGGCACCGCTAAAGAAGCGTCGTCGTTGGTGTGACATTCTAAAGTCTAAAGATGCTTGTCTTCGTGATTGGCCACTATAAATTCAAGAGATTGTTTGTTGTTTTAGTTGGTGGCGAGCTTGTCTCTTTAATAATAATAATTGTTTGATGAGGTTGTTTGTTACGGTACTGGTCTACCAGGTATCTCACTCGCTCTTACTACTACAACTAGTACTACTTGTTACTGTACTCTGGTTTTTGAGACGCCAAGATCTGTTTTTCATCGAATTCATTTCTTGATGGTCTTGCCTGTTTGGCAATCGGAGTACTGATTTTGATATACTCAGCTGCATTATTTCATACATATGAAGCACATCGCGCATGGTTACGATTTGAAGACTTAACTTAGGCCTTAGAACAGGCATTGAAAAAGACACTAATTTGATGTGTCCGGGTGGCCACCTAAAATCACATTTCCGGGTAGATAACACAGTCTGGACGCGCGTAAGGAATACTAACTGTGCTTTGGACCCACACCTGCGAAAAAGCTAGGCTTTTACTCTAAATATGTTACCAGGTAGGTAGGAGGGTAATGGGAACCGTCTGTTCCAGATAAATCGATTCTTAATGGCGCTCATACTTTACTGCAGTATTCGATTATTTGTTATCTGAAATGGAAAAATATACAAGAGAAATCCCCTGAAACTATTGAAGAAGAAAGAACAGACCTGCAAAGTTCCATTCACACGAACAAACGCCCGACCAACCAATCAACCAACCAACCAATCAACCAACCAACCGCATTGGAAGACGTCAGAGGATCCGCAGGAAAACAAACATGCTAGCCAAGCCGCTGCAGTCGTGGCATTGGCAGCAACGAGGGCGGTCGATGCATTTTTATCCCTTTGTGATGCCTGATGAGCCCTGGAGAGGACAACTAGTAGTGGAATGGAACTTCAACTGAATGTAGTGAAAATTCATTAATCTAGCCGTAGCAAGTACCGTTCCAAAAAAATTGGGGCATGCGTATCTCAACCATACTAGTCTTCTGTCGAAACATTGTCTTCGTCTTCGTCTTCGTGTGCTTCGGCTTCGACAACAACATTGCCAACATCCTCATCATTGTCGTCTTCATCATCCTCATCCTCATCCTCATCCTCGTCATCAGCTTCGTCGTAGTCATCGTCAGCTGATGATGACTCCTCGTCACTTCTACTGATACCCTCGCTACTACTTGAGCTTTTCAGGATGCTATAAACGGGCTTTGATGTCAAGTCTGATGATACATCATTGGTCGAACTCATAGAAGCCTGTGAGTCCGGTTGTTCGTTGCCATCATCCATTTCCGTCGACGCGCTTTCTTGTGAAACAAACGGAAATGTATCAGATGTAAAATTGGATTGTTCTCCGTGTATCAATGTATTCGTGCTCTCATTACGCTCACTGCTCACGGTATCAGTCGCTCCCTCATCAGGTAACGTTGATCCATCACTGTTTTTGTCATTGCTGTCAATAATCACAATCTCGTTGTTTTCATCGTCGATAGTGCTGCTTTGAAGATCGTCGTCGATGTTACCGTTTTCAACAGTCTTATTGCCGCCATAATTTGGAAGCTCCCAGAAAATCGTAGGGTCTCTACCCTTCGTGTAGTATGGGCGTCCTGTGATGGGATCTTTGAATTGCTCCCAACCCTCCGGCAGCGTCACAACAAAAGAGGCACCCGCTTTATCATCATGATAGGCATTGCTATTGCTCCTGCTGCTGCTATCAGCTTCATTGGTGCTCTCAGTACTGTTTGACAACAGCAGCAAAGAATGATCTTCGTGGATGGACGGGCGTTGCCAAGTTACTTGTCCCTGTGGATCGGAATAGTAAATCCTGCCCGACTCCTTGTCCGTGTATTGTCGCCAGCCTTCTGGCAGTATAGAGCTTATCAGTTGTGCATCATCTCCATCATCTTTTTTGAATTCTTCTTCCATTTCATTGGATTCTTCCCCGTCCTTGTCCTCGTGATGAAATAAGTGTTTCTTCTGGTGATGTTGAATTGCCTCAACTTCACTGGCCGGAATGAAATCAGCTCCTTTGCCTACACCATTGTTTCGTCGTACATGATGCAAAAAGATTCCACTCATCATCGTTAGCATACACACCATAAAGATACACTTGACAAGCATAATTTGCTTGGCTCTTTTGATGAGCTTGGCCTTCTTTTGCTTGTCGAGACCTGCTTTTCTATAATAGTGAAAATTGTTTTTACGGAAAATATAGTTGCTGCCAAGTGACGCCGTCTCAGCGCGATCGACTTTTTCGTCGTCATTATCGTATTCGACCGATTCCATGTCGCCGTTTTCCTCGTCATCGCTGTCGCTATGGCCGTAGAAATCATCAATAGTGTTCAACCTCATTTCAGATGCCATTTCGACCAAAGTGGAAGCAGCCAAAGGGTCTTTTGTGCCTTTCTTCTTTGTGGGTTGGTCTACAAGAAAAGGATTGGCATTTTGTGTATTTTTCTTTTGTAGTACGGTCGCCTCCAGGGCCTCGATTTGCCGAGACAGCGATGGCACCTTTGGAATAGCAGGCATTATGCAACTGAGAGCTGCGAGAGGTGCAGTTCACTTGATCTTGTTGGTTTGATGTTAGTGAGATGAGCCAAAATGCGCAAGGAATAAGCCCGCGCAAGAGCACCTGGCAAGCGCAACCTGTGAAGAATCGAATGAAAAACGAAAAACTCGAACAGTGTGGGTATCTGGCAAAAATAGAAATCAATCTGAATGACACTAACCCTACTGTGCGTAACTACTGCTTTTGATCGCACTTTTTTTTAAAAACCGATCTGTCACCTCTAAGAACATCACCTCATCACTACCGCATCAAGAGTTGGCATTGGCCCTCCCTTTCTTACAATACGATACGGCAGTCTGCATCATTTTTTCGTTCACAGAATTACTACCGATGCGCTGTCCTGCAAAAGAAGATTATCAGAAAATAATGCAGAAATTGGATCAATCAAGGACTACGTCGCCTGTTATGATTACTCTACCACATACAGAATTTTCGATGCATAAAGATGCATTCGTTTTCTTTTCTTTAGAATATTCGATGATTCAAGTTGATCCTATTAGGCATAACGGCTTCAAAATCAACACGCAGAATGCCCAATTGTAATAAGCAGAAACTCAACGATACATAGATTCTGCCTTTTGTGCTTCTCGTTCCATCAAATCCAAGGGTCTCAAGATGTTTCCCTTGTTAGTTTCAGCAATGTATCCATTTTGAACCATTTCATCTAATAAAAAGTGAACTTGCTCCAGCTGTTATAATAGGAGAAGTTAATGATGTTTAGAAAGGAATAAAAGTTAGAAAACAGCATTAGAAACAGGACAACCCAGACCAGCAAACAAACAAACAAGCAAGCATGCAAGCAAACAGATAAACATTTCTTGGCGACGCGCATTTGGACTTGCCTGGTACATGATGTCCAATTCGCAAATCGACCCAGCCCATCGATCCATCGTCTCCACTAGACAGTGGATAAATTCTAACATTCCCAACTCATTTTCGTTGTTTTCTTTTTGACCCAAATCGGGTTTGGTTCCCACAATAAAAAAGAGACTGGCGTAACGACGGTAAATGACCTTGTAGCCCCGGTATTCCAAAAACGATGATTGAATTTCACTGCGGGAAAGACATTTGCGAATGATCTCGCTCTCTAATGCCACCCGCTCTTCCATGGGTAACCACTCATAGTACCGACTCAGACGGGTCTGGCCTTGTTTGTTTCTGTTTGTTGTGTTGCGAGTAAAACATGAAAAAGAGAGAGAGAGAGAGAGAGAGCAGGTGATTTAAGGCAAAACATAAATTGGTGAGAGGAGTTCATAGTTAGGTAATAATGATAAGTACCAGATACTACAGACTGCAGACTTACACCATCAAGAGGAAGGAAATCATTCTTGTAGACTAGATTATGAAGCCTTTCGTGAAGAATCTCTTTCGTGCACAAACAACGGGTTCAAAAGGAAAATAACAAGAAAAGATGAGATTAATGTTATAGTATTAACGTATTAACTCTGATGCGAGTTGAATTGGTGAAAACTTTGTGAAAGGGAATTCAATAGTCTTCGTCTTCCTCCCAAATTCACCAAAAGCTCCCTGGAGTCCACAAGTTTAGAAATCACTCTATTAAAGAGCGCTCCACAAGAACAAAGCTGATGAAGTAAGTCACTCACGTTATTGCTGATTCTGTAGATATCTACGTGTGTATGTTAATCGTTAAGCTCCTTTAGGTTGAAAAAATAATAGAGAAGACTAGCTCATTGCTGATTGCACTTGTTTCTTACTTGTTGTTGGTATAAAAAAATGTTGCTGCTTCACCCAATGAGGTGAATAAGTGTGCGATAAAACTATACACTAATAGAATCCACCCGGCCAAAACTACGAAATGCTCGACTGGCGCAGGAACCCCAGCCGTATTTTATTTAGACATTCTATTGGACTCCCTCCGAGGTGTGCGCACCCAACAAAATTTGCATGACGACAATAATAAAAAATTACTGTATTGCAATAGTCAATTGTGTAATACCTGGTAATAATATTATTATTGTTGTTATCATTAGCGATCACAGCAACAACAACAACTAAAACTGCAAATCAGTTCGATCAGATCAAGATGTTTTCCTCCTCGGCGGCCCAATCCAAATTTCAGCAACTAATGAACTGTTGGCGTACTGAATCTGTTCCCTTTATTACAGTTTTTGTCGTCAGTGGTCTTCTAGCCATTTTAATTCCCGCAATTAAATACCGAAGGTAAGAACAATGCAGCTATGATTGCAGGTTGTTGTTAAGAAAGTCGTTGACTCAGCGTGGTGATTTTCAGGTCAATTATTGTCACCCATGAACTAATAACTTGATCATTTTCTTCTGTTTTCCATTTTTCAGATCCGTTAATGCCTATCAAAATTCCTATTACTATCAATACGAACAGCAGAACCAAGAAGAGGATGACGGTGCTCGAGAATATGATATCAACAATTGCAAATGGTGGCAGTGGAGATGCACACCTCTTTATGTAAACGAAAATGGAGAATACGTCAATCAAGATAACAACAACAATAATGAACAAAATGGCAACCAATACTACAGTACTCCTTCGTGGTTTTCTGGCTGGGGCAACAATAGCAATCAAAGTGGAGATCGATCGGGCGATGGTGGTGTTTCCAACTCAGCCGCCATGAAATTTGTCTACTCGTGGCAAGTCATTTTGTTTTTGGGACTATTGGCCTACGGTGCACTTGTCGTGTACAAGTTTCGTCCCAGCAGTGGTTCTTCCGCTGGAGCGTCCCGGATGGCATTGCAATCTCTCTTCTTAATGATTTTTCTGTGGATGAATACCACCTTTATGGCCATGTGGATGTTGGCCAATGGGTCGATTGCGGTTGAGGGACGTGAAATTGAAGAATTGGGTGGATTTTACAACCAATTTAGCGTCATGATGTTCTTGTCAGATTTCTGGATGACCGTTTGGGGACTGGTGTTCTGTGGAATCATCGGTGTTCAATTGTGCAGAACCCCGTCACGGTCGACCAATATCAGCGATGCTCGTGGCTCTAAGAATTCCTTGCCAGGAGCGCTTGGCGAGTCGATGAATTACCTACCCTATACGGAACCTTCAGTCACTGTTACAGGCGTGGAAAACAACAGAGGGGCGCTTTTCTAAAACATAACTCGGAATACTATGCCGATTTTATCGTCTTGGAAGATCCCATTTGTCTCCGACCAGACAAACAGAACCAGTCGAGCCAAACATGGGTCTAATTCTGTTTAAATTTAAACAGTGAGTTGTAATGATAATGGTATTTTTTGAATGGATCGCGTAATGTCTATGTACAGATGTAAGTGCTCGGCGTGCACTATCATCACCTTCAACTGTTTTCTTGCTACTAGCACCAACACTTGAATGAAATCTGAGCAGGACCGTTTATATCCAAGATGTTGCTGTTACTCAAGCTTGTAATAATTGCTCATATCTTTCAACTTTAATCTAGTACCATAGCTAGCTACTTTTACTGAAATATTCAAACCTATTATTCACATTAGACTTTTCTGGGACAATGACATGTTGCTCGGAAAAGTGTTTGCTTTACTGATACGAGGCAACTTTGGGCATTACAGTAAACCAATGCTGCTCGGGGTCCTCCACCTTCATGGAATCCAGTGTTTCCCAGGGCGAGACTTGCTCTCCATCGACAAGGAACCGCAGGCTTTCTGGTCCATCCAAATTCATCAGTTTAGCCAAGCAATCCTCGACTTTCTGCATTTTCGTTGTTCGTTTCACACGAATGCAGGTATCTTGTGTCTTGCCATCAATAAAGCACTTGATTTTGACGGTGACGGAGTTGCTGTTGTTGTTCCCACTTGATAATTTAGTGCTGCTGTTAGTATTGACATGTGGCTGCTCTTCTTGGGGCAATTGTTTAAATTGGTTGCCATTTTTATACCGGGGGGTCTCGGCTTCACTGTCTGAAATAGTGTCATTTCGCGACGGCAGAGGAGGCTCTTCCCTGTCTTGGCGGGCTTCATCAAGAGGATCTGTCTTTTTCGAGACTAGTCGGACGCTTTCGTCAAACGTAACCTTACTTCCGAGATACATTTGCTGCTGCTGCTGCTGCTGCTGCTGCTGCTGCTGCTGCTCTTGTTGGTTTTGCTCTTGGTCCGAATGTGATATGTTTGGCTCGTCAGGAGACTGAAAGTTCCATATGTTTGCATCAAATCTACGGCCGTACATGGCCTTCAAGGCAATCTTGGTCGTCGTAACCAATCGCTCGTGACAAGCATCATCGTGCAAGAGTTTGGCATCCGGATCGTATCCGATCACCTGGCCGCAGTAGTCACGGCAAGCTTCGTTGTATTGCCTGTTGTACAGAAGGTGTTGCTGCCACACTAGGTCAATCGCGGGAGAAGGAGCTAGCTGATTGTAATCCCAGTCCTCCAAATTCGCCTTGAGTTCCATGAATTGCAAGTAACCCTCCATGGCCCGGACGGTGTAATCCTCATCCCACATGTAGCATAGCGAGCACCGGGCGCCCAAGTTTTCTGGGAGCTGGAGGGCGGCTGCAGGTGTCACGGCGCTTTGTCGTATAGTAGATCTAACCATGGTTTTCTTCTTCTTTCTGACCACACCTTGACCTATTGCTTCAGGGTCCGGAATTTAAAACTGGACGAGAATGAGGGTCAAATAATAATAATAATAATAGTTGTAGTAGTACCTGGTAGTAATTATTATGATAAGTTAATAGGGAAGTTAGGAATCATCCGGCTGGCAGTTATGTTCAGAGCGTTCCTTTTGTTGGTTTGCTTCTGTATGTTGAGCGTTGAAACTGTGTAGAAGTGCACCTCTACTCTCGCCCACCCTGGCCTCGTTCGCCTAAGTATCTTCGGCATCATTCTAAAAGCCGTTCTAAAATGGCGATCCAGGATTTAATTGACAAATCTTTCAAGCGAACAAAGGATCATATTATTTACTGTAGTTCCGATCTTTGAAGAAACTCAGACCTACCTGGTAGAACTACGGCAGAAAAAACCTTCTTGACCTCATTGCATTCGACTTGATAACTTCGAATCAGGTAAGTTGATGATAATTACGCCAGCTGTGAGATTAATTTTGCTTTTCAAGTTGGCCGTTGTGGTCTTCTACTCTGTTGTCGCCCCGGTTCCTCTTTTTTCCATTCTTTATATTATTTCACCTCTCACACCTAACACAACTCTCTCCGTATTGCACCCCCTCCCCTCCCTGCCTTGGTCAAATTTGAACAGAATCAGCGCAACGTCTTCTTTTACTGAAACAAAAAAATAGTCAAACACAATGAGATTAGCTGATGCCGGAAGCCGTGTCGCCGAAGAGGCCGTCTACCAAAAGGGAGGATACCCTGCTTTGATCCGATACAAGATTACCCGGGTTTACTACACTGTGACTTCTTGCTGCCAGTAAGCAGACTTTCGTGTTCCGTGAAGAAAAGGGAGAGTGATATTTCCAAAACGATCTGATAGCACGGTAAAAATATAATACCTATACAGTTGACGTTCTAAATGTAGGTAAATAGATATCTATAATCTATAAGAATAGTATGGTATTCGAGTAATTGCTTTGTCGTGATGAGCGTCGCATGGCTACTTTGTACTCAATAAACAGGTAGAATCTGACACTTCTGCGATTAAAACCATTTACTTCGTACTCATTCCAGGTAATTGAGCTTGATGTGGAGGTATCTTGCCATGGTAGAATAAATAATGTAATGCATGAATGTCGCTTTGTTTTGATTAGATTGATAGAATTCATGTCGAAATTGTATGGAGCTGTTATGTAAAATAAATGATGAAAACGTGCAATGAAGTTGTCAAAGTGTGCGCTCATCTTTCAAGAGAGAAAAGGTCTCTGCTCACGGTATAAGATGAACGACTTGTGAAACTAAGGAGACTATTCCTTACTTCGAGCAGTCCAGCAGTCCCAGCTGCGATTGAATTGCCCCTGTATCAAAAATAATTGTGGCTGAAGTCAGCTTGTTGGTCAAAGGACTAAAAACGCCTTTGATTGAGCCGTTCAGCGAGAGCTGCTGTGGGAGGCATAAAGAAAGGAAAAGTGAGAAAGGTGAACAAAAACAATCATGTAGTCTCAAAGAAATTAACGGTGACACTTACCATCGAGGCAAGCCCTCGAGAAGTGGCTTTCCAAGTCAAAAAGCCAGCATCCCCGTCGGCAATAAAGCAGCTTCTATCAAAGCAAACTTCAAGCGAGACGAGATCGGGTGCATCCTCTATCGATTGGAGAAAGGATGCGGAATAGTTGGCATCCGCCATTATATCGTGAATACCCACCAACAATTGATGATATGCTGTTATGGGCAAGCTTTCGTCCACCATGTTCTGGTATTTAGTGACAGGTAGAATGAGCTGGAATGACGTGGGGTCGTGCAAGAGCTGCTCCCATTGAGAACGGTCGCGTTGGTTCTCTCCCCGCAGGCGCAGAAAATCTTGCAAGACCTTTTTCCGGGCCTGCCGCTGCTCTTCTTTCTTGGAATCCAGTTCTTTTCGAGCAACCTCCTCTCGATCACGTTCCTCTACAAGATTGTTTAGGGACTGCTTAAGTTCCTCAACATACGCTTTCTTGCGAAGCCTTGTGTTGCGAGCATGTTGTCGATTACGGTCGCGGCAGGCTTGCGCCTTCTCCTCCGTGGTCAATGACCGAGATGGAGCTTTGGTTGTCTTTTGATCCTCAGGGGGGTCGCTGATATCACACATAATCTGATCCTCGCTGGTGATACTTGCCGTACTACTGTTGCTAGAGACGACAGCAGGATTGGATTCCGATGGCGCAATATGGAGAGGTGCCGAGACAGAAGTTGTCTTGAGTTTTGGTGGCAGAGCTGTCCTTGCATTTGCTACAGACGTTGACGCAACATTCGCTAGGGGGTTGGCCACCATTAACGAAGAATTAGATAACGTTTTCGAGGCTGTTACAGAAACATTCGCTGGAGCCTTTGCGCCCCCCGTGTCGATTATAGTATTGGTCGTGGCGGGGGATATCTGCTCGCACGTCTTATTGGAAGTGGACAATGCCTTTTTCTTGTTGCCCAATGTGTCCGATCTCTTGTTGGAAGCAGTGACAGAGCTTGGATAGGTAAGCTTTTTAATGGAGTTTGATGAGATCTTGATAGGTGGAGCTGGCACAGGAGCCAACGCAGAATCGACGGCAGCCGTCTTCTCTTGGATCTTGCCTTTTACCATGATTTTGCAGATAGAGGCAATCCCGCTGCTGTTCTCCTTGAGTTTTCTGGCCAAGTACGGCGGGGCAAAATAGGAGATATGAGTTTCGGGACTTAAGAATTTTCGAGTCTCAAGAATCTTGGCAGAGACAACTTGACGAGGAGCTTGATGCTTCGACGACGAATTCTTTGTGACCCTTCGACCTTTAGAAGACATTTTGTTTCGTGTGCGCCTTGGTATTGAGGGAACTTTGATCGATTTGGACTTTTTGGAATCTAATGTAGCATCAGTGGGAAGCTTGATTGGTCTTCCAAAAAGAAGTGGGTTGAGAGCGCCCACGCCCTGCAAGGATGTTCGGAGAGTCGCAGGAGTCAGCGCTTCAGTTTTCGCCAGTTTTGAAAAGGGACGATGAGAGGATGTCAATGGCGAGGCAGCATCTGCATCCATTTGCGCGTGGACGCGTTTAACTGGTGCTCTTACGCCGAAGGTGCTCAAGGATGCAATGTCTTCAACACCTGCCTCCAAACTAGTATGGTCTCCTGTCATAAGAGCCAAAGATGGAAACCCTAACTCTTCGTCGAATGCAGCAGCAGCTGCTGTTGACATGTCGAGACCAGAGAGGTGATTTTCATCAGTTGGGATTGGATTTGGTACCATTGCATGAATATAAGCGGTTTGTACTGCACTGGATGCGGTAGGTCCCACTTCCCCCGAGCCCTCTTCCTCTACAAGAACGCCGTCGTCATCCGAGACTGGTGGAGCCAAAAGATTTTGGATTTCTGCACATATTTAAGGTGGCAAATAATGGTCGAAGATTGGATGACGAAGTCAAGTTAGTAATGCCAATGAAGGGTAAAAATGAGACGAGAACGGCCAAAACTGCCTTAGAGGACATTATTTATTTCTTCTTCTTGGATACCTACCGTTGAGCTCATCAAAGTCTCCGTCCATCAAGCCTGACATGGACACAATTGTTGGTAGTTCCGACATCATAGCAGCATAACCAGCAGCGTCGTCCTCTCCGTCAGCATTTGGGAGATCTGCATCCGCCTTTGGCAATTCTTCTGGAAACAAGATCTTTGAGGAGGTCATTGGCGTTTTGAATTTCAAATTTCAAGTTTTTCGATCTTTTGAATTGACTGACAGAATGCTTCAACCTGATGATTGTCTGTTAAAGAACTAGTATCTATTATTATTGACTCCAAGTAGCTGTATTATACTGCAATGATTAGGTTTTCTTTCCTTGCTACTCCCGTAAATAATGATTGTGGTACACACAAAATAGTAACAATAAAATTATTATGATCCGAATGCTGATAAATTTAGACTGCCATGAAGATCTGTGCTGTGCGATGGTTGCTACGCTGGCAAACTGTATTCAGTCAAAACACACGTTAACGGATTAACCCTGTCCTTCGTGCGTTCTTGGAACGGAGAGATTCGAAGACATGCCGTTGATGCCGAGGATCTTTATTATTTATTTTTCCTCCAATCAGCACCCTCCTCAACTCCTTTTCGTACGTGAGCTAAGTTGCCAGCAAGTTGATAGCCCTGACGAAGAATGTGGCTTTGCTGTCGCTGGCCTTATCTCCATACTACTAGTAGACTACTGAAAAGTCGCCGTCAACAAGTAAGTGGACTCTTCTAGTAGTACTGTAGTAGGCTACTACCACTCTCCTCGTACTCTAGTAGCTAGCTACAGTAATGGTCAAATAATGGAGAATCTTGAGATTGGCGTCGCTTCTAATTCCATCCTTAATGGACTCAAAGCCGAAGTCATTGCAAGATGTAGCAGTGTGTAACATTCTTTTATCCTTTGCCCTACGTAGTCTACCATACCAAAATGCCCGAAGACGCGATGTACTTTTACTTTTAACAGACACAAATTTAGATTTTGTAGCTCTCCTTTTCATTACCTGGTAGTAGTATCAGTAGTTCCAATCTACAAATTTGATTTTCGTTACAGCTCTATATTGATAGATAGCCCAGACCGATACCTTTGTTATCCCATTTTTCTGTTGGCTACCATTTAATGCCAACGTCATCTCCTCAAGCATCAT
>Ga0210036_1001935_pt1 | contig 22665 bp, 12 predicted proteins | sample CryGeymeta201515_FD_185469 | JGI IMG/M metagenome (GOLD analysis project Ga0210036, IMG submission 185469) | Groundwater microbial communities from Crystal Geyser aquifers in Utah, USA - Crystal Geyser metaG 2015-15 (SPAdes) (version 2) | ecosystem: Environmental > Aquatic > Deep subsurface >...
ACAGGCAACGCCAAAGGAGGTGCAAGTTCAAAGTCAGGCAAGGTGATGATGACACCAAACCGATGGGAGATACTCGCGGTTCCAACTGTATCTTCTTTCAACTGACGTCATGCAGGAGGTGCACACTAGTCCCTTAAAAGTTGGGTTTGGAGATAAATTAAGGTTACACAAGATCGAATGACCAGAAAGACCAACTGGATGACAGTGTGTACCGTAGTGCACTGTGAACTACAACACCTCGAGTCTCATCTTCAAACCTCACAACAGCACTCTATATTATAAGAGCTAATAAACAATCAACAATGGAAAAAGACGACAAAATACAGCGCCGGCAACAGCAGACACAGAAATATGGTATTCTGGTCGTCGTTTCAGTGGTGTGTTTGGGCCTACTGTTTTTGCTGAAAAACAGAGCAGGACCAAGCGCTGGTGGCGGTAGTAGTGCCCACGAAGAGCAAAGTCTTCGCATGCAACAACATTTGGAACAGCGCAAGGCACTTCAACAAAGTGTGGTACAAGAAAAACCTCCACCTGACACGGCATCCTTTGATCGACAGAAGGCGGCTTTGATTGGTACAGAAAATAAAAATAATAAAAATAATAATCCCAATGCTGGCATAAACGAATCAAGAGAAGAATTGGAAGCTCAGTACAAAGAATTGGATTCGGAAGTGCGTGCCATCAAAAAGACGGGAGTAATAATGGAAACAGATCCAGAATCACTCAAGGCTACCAAGGCACTGCAAGATGTCGTGCGAAAATTAATTGTGAAGAAATACGGTCCTCCACCGTACCGGGTCAAGGTGGTATTGGAATTTCCAGAAAGGATACCCGATTTTGCCACCAAGGGAAAAGATGGGTCGATTACAATTGAAATGGCACCGATTGATTTGATTCCTGTATCCGTGTGGACCTTTTTAGAAGTCTCGAGAACATGGGTCCGGGGTGCCTTTCATCGCAATGCTCATCACGTCCTGCAAGTACAGGTGGTATCCAGTGAAATTCACGAACATTTACCCTTTCAAGAATATTCCAAAGAATTCCCGCACAAACAGGGAACAACGGGGTATTGTGGACGACCCAGTGGTCCTTGCTGGTACGTGAGTCTTATAGACAATACCGTCAATCACGTAAGTCAACCTTTGGCGTTCGTTTGTAATGCGACCGTGATCGTCTCTTTTGCGTTGTCTGTTTCTTATCTGTCGAAACATTGTCCATTTACACCGTTTTATTATAATCATGGCAACCAACAGGGCCCGGGATCACAACAGCAAAAGAATCCGTACGAAGCCGATGCCAATTTTGGCACAATCGTGGAAGGGTTTGACGATGTTGTTCCAAGGATTCATTCCATCAAACAAATGGGGTGGCTCGATAAGGAAAATCAAATTAATATTTTGACTCAAATTATCCTCATATCGGACGGACAGGGCGGTTGGAAGGAGTGGAAAGATGTGGACGAAAGTGCCTCTACGACCGCTTAATAAAAGAAACAATATTTTGTGAGATTTGTTGGGTGAAGAAGGGACATATTTTTAAAAAAGAAATTGGGTGTACTGTGCTGAGCATCAATCATCATCAAAGCGATCAAACAAACTTGCCAATTGTGTGCACAAAGACAAAAGGAGGAACAGGTGACTATCGAAGTTTTTCACCAGTTGCACTTCGGAACGGAAACGCGGGCAGTTATAGTATTTAAGAACTTAAACGTTTTCTTACTCATCTATTATGTCATCACCCCACCAAGGCGTTCGTGCCTTGGCCCGGATTCCTGCAAACAAAATAGCGGCAGCTTGCAATCCAATCGGTTTAGTTGGAACACGGCAACGAAACATGGCCTCGTCCAAGTCAAATTCAGAGGATTCCAAACTGTCGAGAGTCACTCCAGCAATGGGTTCGTACAGTGTATCTCCTATAATAGGACATCCCAAACTGGCTAACTGAGCACGAACTTGGTGCTTGCGACCCGTCACTAAGCGAATTGTATTCTGATAATAAATACCATCTTCTATCCAATCGGACTTTCCTTCAATTCGTATTTTTTCGCTCTTGGTCACTTCGAGGACGCATCGAATCCAGAATTGCTGTTGTGATTACCGCAAAAAAAAGGGAAATGGAACATGAGCGAATCACAAACACTTTGAAACAGTCAACAAATCAAACCAATTTCATACACATACCCTCGCTTTTCGTCGACTTTCTGGTGGCGTATGACTGACGAGCTGACAGGGGGGACCTCCTCGCTTTCCCCGCTGGGACTGTGGAGCCCACATCCAGTGCAAGTGCATGCCCAGAGGTACAGGTTTGGTCGTGACGGCCTTGTACATTTTCCGCAGTTTGCGATCGCGTTGAAATTCTTGAAAGACCCTTTGTCCATTGCCGTCCTTGCTCATGACGACGCAACCTCCAACACAGGCATCGACACGATGGCACAACAGAGGACGTTGTATAACGTTGCCACGAATATCTTGAAAGGGTCCCAAGTATTCCTGAACACAGCCGGGACAATTTTCGTAATAATTAGTGGCATCGGGTTGCGTGGGTAGCATGGGTGGCTTATCCACCACGATAAAGGTCGTATCTTCGTACAATAGTCGGCTCTGGCCATTCGCATCGAGTTTTCCAAATTCGGCACCGGTCGGGAACCGACGTGGATTAGGATAAATGCGCAAATCGGTTCCCGCTTCAATTGTGACGGGTGATAGTACTCGACGAAATCGCTGTTGATCCATTTGTTCAATGTACGCTTCCAATTCGGTATCTTCCTCATCGTCGTCGTCATCATCATCATCATTGTTGTTGTTGTTGTTACTATTCTTTTCACGATTGCCGTACGTATCTTCGTAGGTTCCCTGACGCCGATTGTCCAAATCGGCATACAGAGCCCGAGCATTAGCGTCAAAGGCGCTGTCGTTATCGTATTGTCGTAACACATCGTCTTCGGTCAAAGCATCCATTCGTGCCCACACGGCTCCAATGTCAATCAGAGCATTCGCATCATCGAGACTGTCTAATTGAGCAATGCGAGCCACCACCTCATTGAGTGGTCCCGTCCGATGTGATACTCCTGTTACGCAATACATCTGTTGTTGAACAGAAGCAGGAGGAGATGCAGTAGATGTGTCGTCATTGTCATTATTGTCGTTCTTGTTAGTGGTGGTGTTTATGGTTGTCAGCAAGTCTGCATCGTCACCATCGTCCGCATCATCATCTTGTGACCGCGTTGCTACCGTTTGAAGGATAGTGCGAGGAGAAGAATGCACACTTAAAGTACCTCTTCTAACACGGGACTCTCTGGTCACTGTTGCTACTAATATTGTCTGTTGTACTGGCGCTGACGTAATGAATGCAGTGACTTGATGTCGCTGGAAAGATACAGCACCATGATAGAAACAAGAATAGTATAAACAGAGCACCAAAAGAAAGCTCTGTATGTTTCTGCTTCCTGTCGTTGCCTTCATCATCTTTAGTAGATAACTGGATGTTTTACCGGACTTTTTGAGCTGATTTATTTTTAGATTTTAAATTCAAATAGATCAGTGAGAGCTGTTGGCAGTTCTCTCTTTCCATTGTGTTGTCATGGTTGATGAGTTCATTGTTTGGCGGTTTTGGTTCTTTTCAAAAAGTAATCTGATGGCTCTCAGGATTTTCCGTGTCAGAAACCCGTAAAACAATAACAATATTATTTGTTGACGACCAAAATCCTTGTCTTGTTTAATCCATGTCTCAGAAAAGCTTCAGTTACTACTGGTACTAGTAGAGTATTAGTACTACTACTACTAGCTACTATTAGAGTGTCTAGTCTACTACTAATAATAATGTACTGCGGGAAAATTTCATAAGCAAGCTTTTCTTCTGGGACAGCAAAAACTAATAATCGCGGTTTATAGTTGTAAATATGATTTCTCCAAACTACAAACAACTACCCCCGCCACAAATCAATAACATGTACTCACAATCTTGACTACAACTCTTCCTCGTCAAATTCATATGAATCTCCATTATCTTCTCTTCCTGCTCCGTTGTAGAGATCTCGCATAATGGGATTGGCCAAGTTCTCTAACTCTTTTTGCTTTAAGTTCATCTCATCCTGGTCAGCTTCTGGATTCTCATCTAGCCAATCCACAGCTTCGTCCAGAGTGTCCAGCAATTCTTTGAGATTTTGGGGGGATAGCTGTTCCGACAGATTTCGCTCTGGGTCCTCCAGCACATTCTTCAAGTTGAATACATAGCTTTCCAGTCCGTTGCGAGCATCCACGCGTTCTTTCACTCTGCGATCTTCTTCCGCATACTCTTCGGCCTCTTTTACCATACGATCAATTTCATTCATCGACAATCGACCCTTTTCAGCTGTAATGGTAATCTTCTCTGATTTGCCGGTACCTTTATCCAAAGCAGCGACCTGCAAAATCCCATTGGCGTCAATTTCAAAGGTAACTTCGATCTGAGGGACCCCACGAGGTGCTGGGGGAATACCGGTGAGCTCAAACCTACCCAACTGATGATTGTGCTCTGTCATGGCGCGTTCACCTTCATATACTTTAATCAATACATTGGACTGGTTATCAGAGTGCGTCGAAAATGTCTCTGTGGGCGAATAGAGGTCGGAGAATGTAGGTTCAGAGATCGGACTAACCTAGCAAAATAAAGAAAGAGCGCCAACACAACAATCCAAATTTTTTACAAACAACGTACGCGACTTCTTGACTGGAATCGTCGTTCCTCTTTTAATGATGTTTGTCATGACTCCACCGACGGTCTCGATTCCTTGTGAAAGCGGTGCGACATCAATCACGACAAGCTCATGTTCAAAACCAGCGGCACCTGACAGTATGCCACCTTGAATGGCAGCTCCAAAAGCAACAGCTTCATCTGGATTGACTCCTTTAGAAAGCTCTTTGCCCCCAAAAAATTCCGATAGCATTTCTTGAATTTTGGGGATTCGAGTGGATCCACCTACCAACACGATAGCGTCAACATCTTCCTTTGCGGTACCAGTGTCTTGGAGAGCTTGTTTGACAGGTTCCAGCGTCTTCTTAAACAAGTCAGCATTCAATTCCTCAAAGCGGGCTCTTGTGAGGGTATCACTAAAGTCAAAGCCATCCGCCAAGTCGTCAATTTCAAGTCTCGCTTGTTGCTGCGTACTGAGAGCTCGCTTGACTCGTTCTACCTCTTTTCGTAACTTCTGGAGAGACAGCTTATTGTCAGAAATATCGATGTTACTCTTCCTTTTCATTGCCTTGATAAAGTGCTAGAAAGTAGAGCGAGAAGCAAAGAAATGTGAGTAAAAAACTTAAATTATGGTTTTCTTTTGTGTCGGTTTGAGGCTGACTGCCTTTTGCTGTACGTACCTGCATAACTCGCTGATCGAAGTCCTCGCCTCCCAAATGAGTGTCGCCGCTTGTGCTTGCAACTTCGAACACTCCTCCATCCATGTCTAGCAGAGTGACATCAAAAGTACCACCGCCTAAGTCATACACGAGAACCGTTGCTTCTTCGTTAGTCTTGTCAATCCCGTATGCCAGAGCTGCCGCGGTGGGCTCGTTGATGATCCTCTCCACTTTTAGTCCTGCGATTGTGCCTGCATCCTTGGTAGCTTGACGTTGGTTGTCGTTAAAGTAGGCAGGTACTGTGATTACAGCTTGCTCGACCTCATGACCAAGAAAAGTTTCTGCTGACAACTTCATCTTCTGCAGGACCATGGCCGAAATTTCTTCAGGAGCAAATGTCATAGTCTTGCCGCCTTGTGTTACTTGAATCATTGGTTTGTCAGATTTATCTGAGACAATATTGAACGGAACCAACTTCTTATCGTTTTGAACCGATGCATCGGAATATTTGCGACCAATTAGCCTCTTTGCGTCAAACACTGTATTTTCTGGATGAATAGTCGCTTGGTTTTTCGCGGCATCTCCTACTAATCGTTCACCGCTGTTGCTAAACGATACATAGGATGGAGTTATATGATTTCCTTGGTCGTTCGCAATAATTTCTACTTTTCCATTCTTGAAGACTCCGACACAGGAATATGTTGTTCCGAGGTCAATGCCGATAATGGGTCCTGTCCGTTCCTTTTCACTTCTTTCTGCGCTGTTCGCAGACGCGAGTGCAAAGCAGAACAAAAGAAATAGGACTGGAGGTCCACCATAGGTTGACACGAAGAAGAAACATAAGACATGCTCTTACCATTAAGGAATTCACACAGAAAGAAATATTGAATGAGCTTACCTGCACGGAATATAGTCCAACATTGCGTCGTTTTCTTGGGGTGGAGTTTAGTCATTGCTTTTCTTGTTTCTTTTTATTCTCTTTCTCGAGAGGCTTTTTCTTTGATATCGTAATGTTTTATTTGTTTGGTAGAGTATGATTTTGTGTTTTCAGGATAGAAAATTGTGAGAACGATCATTTTGGCGTTTTCATTATAGTTTAGTCAGTCTCTGCCTTGGGTGTGCACGTTCCGAAGATCAAACCTAAAGCGAACAAACTCAAGCGAAAAGCTGGCAACTGACAGGTGTTGAATCTGCAAAGCAAATATTTTTTATTTCTGCCAAATGCAGGAACGAATTTTTATTCGGGAACATGGTCTTAACACCTGAACCCTAATAATCAAACATGCATTCAAGCGACAAGCATCCACGGACACGTGTTAATAAAAAATTATATCTAGAAAGCCAACTGGCAATTTCCTATTAGTATTTTAGTCAGAACTTCAGAAGCGCTGGTGGGCCGCAAGGTGAGGCCATTAGCAGCTCATTGCGGAAGGCGAGATGTGTAGCTCAGTACCTACGGGTACGTCCTTAGAGCGAAACGCTCTAATCCAAACTGTGCGACAGACTCTGCCAGCAATACCATATTATGATCTCTTGCACACGACATGCTGTGGCTAGAGAAACGTGCCGATCCCGAAGAAGGGATTGTGCACTCTACCTTGACCAACTTTTCCTCAGGTGTTCGTACCACCAACCATACTACCTCAGTTGGGGCTCCATGCACGTTGATAGTAAAACTGCGCGATTGGACGACTAACTTGGAGAAGCGAGCTTTACTGACGGGGGTCCATTTTGTGACTGCTTCTCCTAGGAAGGAAAATCCATTGGAAAAGATTGGCGCCACGGCATAGACATGAATATTAGTTTCCGAGCTTTCTGGGACTTGAACTGCTAAAGACAACAGCGTGGGCAGTGATCCATCGTCGTTGATACCAAGCTCCCAGGCTACAAACCCATCACTTTCTGCCAAGGACGGGTACAGGTCGTCCTCGGCCAGAATAAAGGCGGGGCTTTCAATTGCCAATACGTACGTATAAGTGTAGCCCGAGAGCTCGGTCTTGGTTGTCCACACATGATGTCGATTGCTCATGTCATGCACCGTATTCCCATCATCTTCCAGCATTCTAGCAGCTTTGAGATTGTTGCCGCCTCGGATGTAGGCCTCGGCTTCCTTGGTAGCATGACTGCTGCCACTTTGTTCAGAAAATTTGTTCATCCCAGCCGCATGAAAAATTGCCGCGTCAGTGGCTACCGCTGGTAGATCTGGTTGCAATAACCTTCCATCTTGAGCACAAGATTTCATCAAGAGACTGCTATTTAGGTGTTGCAAGCTATCCGAAGGCGAGACAATTCCAGTCGAATAGGTAGAAATGACAGCGTGTAACTGTGGCGCCTCTTCTCTATCGCCCGTTGGGTAGGTGTGGTTCTGTCGTTCGGAACTGCTCCAAAGGTTATCCTTGAGCGGAACAATATCAAGAGCGTTCACAAACATAGAGGAAATACCGATATCCCAATTCTGGCGGCCTAACGATGGTCGATAGTCATCGGATGCTCGTGCTTGCGTCACGTAGTCTATTTGTAAGGATTGCAATATGTGTCGGGGATAGGCCATGCAGTATTGAATTGGAACACCATTGTCCTGTGCTGCTCGCCCCATTTGCAGCAACCAGGTCTCACCCGCTGTGATATTCTGCAACAAATAATCGGTATTCTCGAGCTGCACATCGAGCCAATCCTGCTCGTAAACGGTCATGCCCCACTTTTTAGACGACCGAAAAAGATCTTGCCAAAAACGCTCTTCCAATGGCAATGCCTTGGCATTGTGGTCTTCAATGACAAAATCGTAGTCCCCGCCGTTCTGTTTCGCGTACACTGTGTCGGGCGCCCAGTAACGATTGTGGGCCACAATGTCCCACCCAGTGACGTTGCGGACATAGTCCAGACCATCAGGAAAGATATCCGGTCGTGCCACCCAACGAGACACTCCCCCGCCCTTCCCCTTGTAATACCACCAGGAGTCGGCCAACCAGCTGCGAAATGGCAGTTGCTCTGATTCTGCCTGTGCCTTGACGTCCAAAATGGTCTGCTGGTAATTCTTGTTGGGTTCCGTTACATAATAATAAAAGGCACCATTGTCGGTATTGTATTGAAGATACGGGAGTGTTGTATCCAGCTTTACCGCTGTCGATCGTTGTGTATTGTAACGTTTCTGTAATGTTGCACCCCACCGACGAAATGCTTGACGGATTCCGTCGGGATGGATACGTGGAGACGAGGAAAGAATCACATCCAATTGATGTCCCTTGGGGATGTGAGTCACGGATCCCGTGACACCAAAACCATACTCCTTCAAATCTTTTCTATACAGAGCACTGGTCGACATGAAGGATGATGCCGTCGACATAATCAACACACATTGATGTGTAAAGATGGCGACGGGACCACTATGAAGAGCATTTCGTTGTTTCAACAGTTTGGCTACCGGCCCCATTTTGTAGGATTGTTGACCCGCCATTTGACCATAAAGTTCAATATAACCCATGGTGCTCTTGTCATGCACGATATGGAAAGAGGGGAAAAAGGAAGACACTCCGTTTTCGGCCGCCTCTCTGGGAGTCGTGACGGAATCCGTATCATTGTGGTACGCGGTATCATTCAATGCAACGGGGAAGGATTGCGAAAAAAAGAGGGTTGACGGGACCTTTTCCTCCGGATAAGAACGAAAGGAAACCTTCCACTTTTTCGTATTGTCAGGTTGGCCCATACTCAATGTGGAAGACCTTTGCTGGTAGCTACCCAGTCGATCAGATCCTTGAGACGTTTCGGCAAAAAGAGGGTTACCGGTAGTAGATCTATGATGACATTCTTCTCGACCATCATAACGAATGCAGGCTTTTTCTCCTAATGCTAACCACGGCACTCCGCCCACGTGAAGGACATTGTCTTTATTGAATTCGAGTCGACAGTCATTGTGGACTGCTTGGACTAGAGTAACTCCCCTCCAGCTACCGGTCGCCAACAACAAGACGAAAGTGTAAAGGAGAAACATACATGCGTCAACAATGCTGATTTGGTATCGGCTGCTCGTCATCAGAATCAGAATCATGTTGAAAGTAAGATGACACCTGCTATTAAGACTATCGAAGAATTAATTTTTCGGCAACACAGGAAACGATGGTCCTGCTTTAGAATGAAAAATAAACATTGTTGTGTTCGTGCGAAAAGATATCCAGATATCTAGATATCCTAGACTGTCCCACCTCCCACCTACGTGTACTAGTCTGCGTACAGTAGGTCTACTACTAGTAGCACTACTAGTAGCTACATTGTACGAGTAGTACTCTACTCCTGCTACTACTAGCTAGTAGTAGGCCTACTAGCTAGTAGCTAGTAGTAGAAGTAGCTACTCTCAGCTAATAGGCAGTAGCTACAGTACCATGATGTAGTAGGAGTCGAAGGTCTCCTAGCAATAACAGTAGCTACTAGTAGTAGCAGTCCTCCACTAGTACTAACGGTACCTGCTACTACTCGCTAGAGCTACTAGTAGTAGACTCTACTACTACCTACTAATAGCGAGTAGTACTACTGTAGTAGTAGGTACTACCCTGTGAGAGTACTACTAGCTAGTCTACTACTAGTACAACATAATAAGCGCAAGCCATGTTGAAGCCAGAGTCCCTGTGCGATCGATGTTTAATAACCGTTTAAGCCCTAATCGTAAATCAAGGCAAGTTTTCGTCCACCCGCAAGATTGAATAGCCTTAATAGTAGTAGTAATCTACTGGTACCTGGTAGGTCTAATAATAATCCCAGTAGGCGAAAATAAATAATGCACCGCTACTATACCATGCTACTCAGAGCAATGAAACATAAAGCTGAATACTAATAGTACTCGTTACAGCTTACCACAAAGGAGCACCCTAACCTACGTTGCTCTTCTGTGGCCTGTCTTGCTTCAATTCTTTCGCTGCCAGTGTTCGCCAAACAAATGAATAGTGTCGATAGTCGCATTCTGTCGCGATAACTGAACAAACTCTGATTGAAGGCTCTGCGGTGCGATTTCGTACTGTTTTGCAACAAATATACGAAACACCTTCATGCAGGGATTGTTCTCGAGAGCACGAAGAATGAGAGAGGCCTCCTTGGTAGCATTTGGGACACCCGTACCCATAATGACAACATCTACACTTTGGAGCGTCGCGTTCTCCTTCAAAAGATTCGCAATCATCCTGCAGATCCCGGGTGCATCGATTATTGAAATCGTCAGCCGCTCCAAAACAACGTTGCTATGAAGATTTTGGAATAAGGTGCTGGCAGTACGTTCTGTGACTTTCCCCCAAATCACCGTAGAGTACACTTTAATTTGCGACGAGGAGATAAAGACAGCATCTCGAATTTTGTCGTCGTCGCAGTCGATCAGATGGAGCTCTCTCAAGGAGCCATAGCTAAAGATATTGCGAGGGAGTGGCATTTGGCGCAACCCAAGCTCCAAACGCTGGGAATTTTGACACAAAGGAACAATGTCCTTCTCTGACAATTCCACGTCGTCCAGCCACAGCTTTTCCAGTGGAGTGGATTTTGTAAGACGGGACAGCCAACCTGCAAAGGCACCAGATGTCACGTCATCAGATGGGGCGACTCGAACCAAATGAAGTTCGCGCAGAACTTGAGCATATTCAAAGGAAGCCTGGAAATCATCATCATCTCCTGAGAAGACAATGTTGGCAAGATCTAGCTTGCGAATGGTGTTCCCCGCGGTAAATAGTTTCATGAGCTGGACAATTTTCAAGCAATGTCCACCGTAAGAGATTGACACTTCTTGAAGATTTGGTAAAGAGGACATCGAAGAGAACAAGGTGGCTGCCTGTGTAAACAAAGGAACAGAGCTTTCATCAGCCGTCAAGGAGACACTACGAATTGTGTGGTCTCGAAATACCTGGAGGAGAGAATCAAGGGCAAGGTCACTACTCTCCTTCAAAGCGATATGCAAATGGTGTCGTTCGGATGCAACGACTGCGCATGGGATGTAGTCATTGTCTTTTGTTGGTGTTTTTTCCAAAGCTCGCTCTCTTGCGACTGTCAGGAGATCGTCAATAAATACCAGCAACTTGAGTCGTACCAAGGAGCTCAATTGTACATCAAGGTGGTCTTCGACAGCATCTGCGATATTTGCGGCGGTGCTTGTGAACAAATCGTGGTCTTCTTGGACCAGCAATCGCGCAACTTTGTACATTGTTGGTGGAGTAGTTGGGGACTGCAGTTGCTGCTGCTTCACCTTCACCTTACTGTGTGGCATCGAACCGCAACTGTAGCTATCATCATCGCAGGAACTTTCATCATTCAGAAGTATTATTGTTCTTGGGTAAGAATGCGCCTGTGGAGTGTTCATTTGCCCCTGCTGATGTTGCTGCGGAGTATTAGAGCTGCTCTGTGGAATTTGTATTTTGGTAAACTTTGGAGAGTGGTCGTCATCTGCCACAGGCGATTTAGTCTTTGAGACAAGTTTCTTGTTTTCCACGAAGACGTATGACAACGAGACTGCAGATGCCAGCACTTGTTCTGAAGCGCGTTCTGGAGGTGTTTCAAACGAATTCGCTTGGGAAAGATTTGTTGCTGTCACGGATTTCTCAGTGTAAGTATTAGTGAATTTATCCAACATAGTATGGGGAAGTGATCTCGGTGAAGGTTGCTGAGGCGGCAGACCCTGTGATGGTGCTATTTTCATGTTGGGAGAGTTACCTGCTTGGTTGTTGCTCGTTTCGCCCGCAGTACTTCCAACAGAACCTGATGCGACTTTTATCGCATCGGCGTCGTGCCGTGTAGTGCTTGATGGGCCTTGATTACTGTTGGTTAACGAGTACAAAGATGTAAATCCAGAAGATGTTTTGGATTCAAACAAGCTGTAGCTTGTGGATGCATGGGATACATCTCCGTCGTCCGATAATTCATGCGCTTCCCTCGACACTTCTTCATCATCGTCAACTCCACCACGAGCGGCTTCCGATCCTTCGTCCCTGGGTGCACCGTCGTGCAGAAATGACTCTTTATCAGCCGCGGTAGTGGCTAAAGCAGGCAGACAAGACGACGGAACCTTGGCCGTCATGGAATCATCACGAGACGTGTGCTCGGTAGTTCCGGATACAGTTGGCGACAATACTGTTTCGCAGGCTGACTTTTGTTCGTTTGTTGGTGGTCTTTGTTGTTCGCCAGCAACTTTGTTCTTGTCCTTCTTGGTGCTACTATTTACGGACGATGATGGTAGCGATGTGTTTCTCGAAGAATCGACTGTTGCCAGCATCGTAGTTTTGTTGTTGGTACGTTGGTTCAAGAGCCGCGTCAATCGCCGGGCCTCTTTGAGCGCCGCCTGTTCCAAGATATCTGTCATACTGCTTTTAACACCGTTCATTGTCTTGTTGGCAATGGTAGGTGTAGAGCTTTTCGTATTATATGCTACTAGAAGTCCCTTGCTGCTTGCCATGTTTGAACGAGACGCCGACGACAAGACTTTTCGTCGCTTGCAAGATGCTATCGACTTGGACGTTGTTGTAGAAGCTTTGGCTGGTACGAGATCCATAGTTGTAAGAGACAAAGTAGGAGATGGCGTCTTGGTCTTGGACGTCACCACGGTTGTCGCTGCACCAGCAGCAATGACGGTCTTTGGTGGATATGATGTTATAGGAGACGGCGTCTTAGTCATAATCACCCCTACTGCCACTCGACCGACTATGACGGGTGAATTTTTGCTTGGAACCTGTTTCTTCCTGCAAATGGCTCGGGTACGAAAGGATAGCTCGTCGTCGTCGTCGTCTTGGTTTTGGTCTTCCATGGGTGATTCGGGCGACAACGAGTTTTCCAATTCATTCTTGGCTTGTTTAGCTTCTTGCGAGGCTTGGCGACAGCGGTCGACTTTGCTGTAGGTACGTGCACGCTTATTTTTCGACGCCTTACCCAACGAGATCTTACTCTTCGTTTTGTTCCGGTTGCTGGTATTCTTTGTCGTTTTCCTTGCCTTGCCTGACCGGCCATTTGGCAAGTACTCATCAAATTCACTCTTATTGGTAGTGGTATTGTTCTTTTTGCGTTTCTTGCATTGTAACGTAAGTGCAAACGGCGTTTTTTCGTCGTTGGCTGCAAACTTGGTGTCGCTGTCGTCTTCATTACCGTATTGCTCTTTCTCTTCAATACCACCCAGCAAAAGATTGGAGACATCTGAATCGTAGTCGACCGGGACTTGGATTTCGAACGGCAACGGCTTGGGAAATGTCATGCGACGCTTTCCACTCTTATTACTTTCCGTGATCGGTTGAAGTATGGATTCTTTCTTGGGTTGTTGTTTTTGTTGATGGCTATGTTGGTGCTTCTGTTGTTTCTCTTGCTTGAGGACCGTCTCGTCCACAGATAATAATTTTGGCTGGGGAAGATTGGACCGCGTCTGTCGTCGGCGCCGTTCTTGGGTATCCTGTAGTACGCTCTCCAAAATTTGGTCGTGAGCAACATATTCACGACGATTGTTAGTCTGCCATTGAATAAGGACTTGTCCAGACTTGTTGATCGGAACAGCTTGAGAATCCAGAACAACAAGGTATGCCAAGTGATTGGCAGTTCCGTCCCTTACCCATACCAATTGGCCGAGATCTTGCTTCTTGTCATTGTTGGATTTTGTCATGACAATACTTGGTTGTTCAATTAGTACGATTTATTGTTTCTTGTGATGGAAAGGAAAGAAATAATTTCAATGATGATCATGGCGGCGGCATTGTTCGTCGCGAAGAAATAATTATTTGATTTGAGTCCCATGTTGGTTTTTCGTGAATCAACCTGAGAGTGGGATCTATTCGTGGGGGGTGATCACACTAAGTACTCTACTACTAGCTACTCTAGCTAGTAGTAGTAGACTAGTAGCTGGTAGAGTAGCAGAGTAGACCTACTACTCAATTGCAATAACTCCCGCACTACTACCGCTACTAGCTAGCTAGCTACTACTAGTACTAGCTAGTAATAGGTAGTTGTAGCTCTTCGAGTAGACTACCTTACTTCCTCGGAGTAGCTACTAGTAGACTGCTGCAGCGAGATTATTGAAGAGGACTTGCAGCTAAAATGTGGTCCAACTGGACTGGGACGACTGCCGTACCTGGTACCTGGTACAGTACCTGGTAGAGAGAGATTCAACCTTTCATCGGTTACAGTAGTTGGTGCTTTTACTCTCACCCTTGCAAGTGCAACGAATAGTAGAATACACTGGCTTGTTTGCCAGAGCAATGACTCTTACCAGAGCGGAGCACCCGGGAGCCGCGGAGAACGACAGCTCGTTTCCGGCTACTGTAACAGGTAACAGGTACTACCAGGTACTAGTAGTGGTACCAGTAACACCATCCATTTTTCAAATGACTTCTACACATGTTCTACTCTACTAGTACCAGGTACCGTAGTAATAAGTGCAGTACTGGTACCAGGTACCGGCCCAGTATAAGGCCTACTTTTACGTGATTAACAGAGTACCTGGTACTAATTATTCTACTACTGTACCTGGTACGTACCAGCCAGAGTATTGCGCAGCTCATACAAAAGGGAACAAGAAGTCGAAGCACCTGCAGCCATTGTTGTGGTCGCTGAAAATTGAGATTGTCAGAGTGTAACTGTTCCTTAAATAATAATAAATTCTTGACAACCAGCTTTGCAAAGGGCTATAGCAAATCTATGTTGGGGTCACAGTTCCTGTTGACTGGATATATTAGTTGTGCCTTCTCATCATACGTACCAGTACTAGCTAGCTAGCTACCTGGTACTGGTATGGTACCAGGTACCTGGTACCGTACCTGGCGATACCAGAAAAATAAGTAAGAATATGAGGACGAGTCTACTAATAAAAAAGACCTCAAGATTGATTATTATTATGTCCGCCGGCCTATTCATCAACCGTAAGTTAACTCGGAATACTACGATACTAGGTACCAGGTATGCGCAAGAAGTCGGCAACTGAGCATGAAAACATTTTTAAGCTTCATTCGAAGACCAGTACCCGGTACAACAATAACTACCAGGCAGTACGTGAGCTAGTACTACTAGTACACCAGTTTCTTACAACAATAGTTGCGGACAAAGTAGTAAGTAGTAAGAAGATGCCGAAATGTAAACCTTTCGCCGCTCTTGCCTTGATCTTGGCTTCAGATATCCAAGTGAAAGCTCGAAACATCACGAATTCTTATCACACTGGGTGCCTGAAACAAAAGCTCCCCGGCTGGACCAAACTTCGGGTTTGCAACTCCGAGGACACTCCAGAATCCATAGCTCTGAATCGTTGTCGGCTACCCGATCCTTCACTGAACTACCTGGAGGTCCGACTGAAGGCCCAGGATTGGGAATCCGTGGTGTTTACATGTTGGATCTTACAGATAATATTGAGCGAATTGGTTGATGTTCCAACAACCATTGAAAATGGAGTTCCAGCATCTTACCTGATGAACTTTTACCATCCCGACAATATATTTGAATTGGGAGACTCCACTGACAGTTTATCGGTCTTTGAGAATGCCGCATCCGTGGGCGGAGATTGCCGCAAGATGCCTCATTTGTCATCACCAGATGTAAACGAGGAAAATTATAAAATATGTGCGCATATTATACCTGAGGTTTGGCAAGCCCAAACACCTCACATTCAAGACATGGTGCGAGAGCATCTTGTATCTCCACCAGCGGCACTGGGAGCCCTGGGAACTGAGGGCTGGTATATTCCCAGGTTTACAGCTGTTAGTGATCCTAGTCTAACATCTTATTTGGGGTATCAAGGCCCAGAAAACCGAGAAAAACTCGCGCGCATGTTCAAGAGACCAACGACCTGGATTGATTACTGTCATCAAGTATCACCGAACAATTGTTCCGCTCCAGACGGCGTAGCAGGCCGCGCACCGGGACCTGGCGAGGAGAAGCGCATGTTCTATGAGGGATCCTACACGGGATACTTTCGATATACGGAACGGAACACGTGCTCTTCCAATAGCAATTGCACGGGTTCAATCGGCGATTTTCCATGTGGCTGGAGTGGTGCCACGGAAGCTGTTTGCTACCATTTAGACATTGCCTTGGAGAGCAATGGCGATGAGCCATATTCAGGTGGCTATACCTACACCCAGCTGGGCGACATGTGGAAGGCAGCAAACGCCACGAAAAACAATGTCATCATTACTTGGGCCATCCCAGATCCAACGTATGAGCTATTTCAAAACACGGATTTTGAATTCATTAAAGTCACACTTCCTGCTCCGTCTCAAGAGTGCATCAAAAATAAGGTCAATACGGATGAAAGATGTGCTCCTACTGTGGAGGAGCGCGTGGGCGTTGCCAGAGGAGTGTGCGATGAAGTCGCACGACCTCTGCACAAACTCACGCTACACATGTTTGACGAAGACACGGAAAGGGCAGATATTGCCATTCAAAGTCCAGCTCAACAAGTCTTGTCGAGATTTGCAATTAACGAATTGCAAATGAGTGAATTATTTGAATACTGGCAAAATGCTGATTCTCCTCGTGATGCAGTGTGCCAATGGACGACAGACAATCTGCAGGACCTTTTGACACTAGTACCACCTACCTACCCCCGTGTTCTGCAATCAAATAGCTCGAAAGCACTTTCGACCGTCACGATAGCTCTCGGGGCCATTGCAATTGTATTGGTATTGCTAACAGCCTCTTTTGTCTACAAGCAACGCGAGCGACGAGTAATGAAGTTTGCACAGCAGGAATTTCTTGTTTTGCTGTTGGCTGGATCCTTGAGTGTTTCTGTAGGAGCTACTCTGATGGGCATACCACCTTCGAACGGACTCTGTATTTCACAAGTCTGGCTGATCAATCTCGGATACACACTAGAACTGGTGCCTTTGTTGGTGAAAGTCGCAGCGATCAATCAGCTCATGCACGCAGCACAACGAATGCGCCGAGTCAAGTTGAACCGATCTTCTCTTTACAATACCGTTGCTATTATCACAATCATGATAATTGCCTTTCTCGTTTGTTGGACGGTGCTTGATCCTCCACAAAAGACTGCCGAATTTTCCATGAGCGATGAGACGGACGACGAAGGGGCCACGATCATTCACTTAAAATACTTCTGTAGCTCCAGTTCGGAAGTATGGGAGTATGTTTCAGTGGGCTGGAACATGGTTATGATTCTTTGCGCGACAGCCATCGCCTTTCAAGCTTGGTCGGTCAAACAAGCTTTCAATGAAACGAAAATCCTTTCCAGATTAATATACTCGCATTTTCTTTTTGTGGTGCTGTGGGCCACGACACTTTTCCTGCCGCGAACTGTTGCTCCGTCCATCCGCAGCATGATTTTTAGTGTGGACACCAGTGTCATGATGGGCATTTACTTTCTACCCAAGTTTTTGGCAATGGATGCTGAAAATAGATCTAGACTTAGCGGCTTGTCAAGTTTACAGATATCAGGATTGAATCTTTCTGTGGACCGTGAGAAGCCATTCGACTCTTCGCCTCAGAGTTCTGCCCCATTTCGTGATCCCATTCATCCCTCCTTGGAAGAGAATACCGACGACGCAGAAATTATGGACAAGTCAGGGTAGCGTTGCGAAGTAGCAACATTGTTATAATAGTTATAGATTGCTTGGTATCTTCTCGTCCGTCTTCTGTTGGCTCTCCAGCATCGAGTGCATTAGCTGTGACGGGACTTCTTGCTGATATTAAGTCCTGGCGGAATGTTATCTGCACTCTGTGAAAAGATTAGGACGATACGGTTTATTTGTCGAACCTTGCTCTCAGTCAACCGTGTTGTTTCGTCAGCATACGGCATGGTTTGATGTTTGAAGTTTGGTTCTCTGATAGAGCGCAACCGTGCGAGCAGTACGTAGCATCAAACTCCTTCGGGCAAGCTGCACTACAGTTCCTTTTTTAGCCTACCAGTAAGGTTAAAGCTAAATGCAGATTTTCCTTATTACTGTAGTAGAGTATCCCAGCCAGAGTAGTAAGGTATTACTGCTACTACTACTAGCTAGTAGTAGTGGTACTACTAGCTAGTGGACCCTACTACTAGTTAGTAGCTACTACTAGTAGTAGTAGTCACTCGAAAATAATGGAATTGCAAAACAGCAATACCAGAACAGACAACAGAGACCCAATAGCCTGTGGGATAAGCGCAAAACCAACACACCCTCTGCCTCTGTTTCGTGAAGTAAACACTAATCCAGCCGAAACTTTTCAATATACCACATGGAGGAAGAGGCAGAGAATAATTTACTACATCTTGATATCTCAGAAGGACCCCAGCATGTCTTCAACCAAATCCGAGCAGCTGATGCTATTTCGAAGGTTCACAACATCTGCCTTTCGCGCAATTTCCCTTCACCACGAAGAGGCATCTTGTCATCTGACGACGTCCTGGAAGTTTTGGAAAACATCGTCGATCTTCCAAGCCTATCATTCTTGAAGATCAGCTTTGCGGGTGGAACCTTTCCGATGCATCTTTTATTGAAGGCTCTTGTTGGAAGCCGCGACAGAATTGGAAGAAGTTCAACGCTTCGAAATCTGTTTCTACATGGCGTTAAGCTGGCATACAGCGAAACAGTCGCAGCCGCAGGAACACTAAAGAAGAATGGTGAATCAATCAGTCTATCATCCATCAGTGTAGAAAATTGCAACTCTGAATCTCTTCCCGTCAGATTTTCCAACGGACGAGAAAACCCTCTTGATATCTTATTGTCCGCTTTCACACAACAACTCCAATGCCTCGACAAACTCTCGTTGCGTTCCTTTCACAATGTATCACTGAGAGATTTTTCACAGTTTCCGTGGTTACGAGAATTGTCTTTATCTAGGATAAAGATTTCTGAGACTTCTCTTCGAAACATTTGCCTCTCACCATGTCTACGCTCCCTGGAATTGGATACTCTATTGAGCCCTCCGCCAGCGCGGCAGTCACAGATACTCGCAGGAGCCTTGGTGGCCACTTCTGAATCTAACAACAATCCCTATACTACCAATCTGCACACTTTACGTTTAACTATATTCTTATCAGGATGCATGTCGAGCGACGAGATTGAAGCCTATCGTTCGTTTTGGAGATCAATGGAAACCAACACGACTTTGAAAAACTTTTGCTTTGTAACAACTGGAAAAATACTGCACGACAATGCCCACGTAGTTTTTGGCGGACCCATTGCAGAGGCCCTAGAAGCCAACCAGACCTTGCAACAATTGGCCATTCACGCTCACATCTTTGCTAGTGAACCAAAGCAAGAAAAAAACTTGGAACAGAGTCTGACCCTACTTGCTCAATCGCTGCGAAATAATGAAACACTGTATCAGCTCTCCCTTCATGTCACTGGAGGTCTCCGTGGATTTAGCGAGGACAGCATCCGTACACTTATGACTGGGCCTTTTGCTTCTGTTTTGAAGACCGGGGAACAATTTACATTGCGCAATCTTTTGCTCCAGTATCGCCAGCAACCACAGTCTCTCTGCGACCACTCCAAATTCCAACTGGATTTGAATCGTGCCAGTCGGCACAAATTGTTATCGGGGAATCCTACACTGCGAGACTGGGTTGAAATGTTGGTGGTCCACAGAGAACAAACCAGCATTGTTTTTTATTTTCTGTCTCGCTACCCTTCCATCTGTCAACGGTTTCGAAATTTACAATGACGTAATATGAAATTTAAACGAAGCACAATTACTGCTACTAGGTCGGAAGGGAAACAGGCGTAAATCTAACACGTAATGGCAAACGCCACTTTCGCTTAAACTATCTACACTATTTCGCGAAAAACTTACATTTGAGCCGGTGTCGTCAAACCAGCAACTCCCGTCTTCTTCGCGGTACCAGATGTTGTGGTGTAGGGTCCCCAGGTGGAGACAACATTGGCTTCATCTTCGTCAACTCCCATGATTTCCTTGGCAAATTGCTTGGCAGCCTGAAGAGATAGAATAATAAATTCGTGAGCATCATTTCCACGGCAAACAACAATAGAACTATATAGTACAACAAACCACGCACCTTAACGCGACGGACTTCCTTCATTCGAACCATCTTGTTTCGCACAATCTTGCGCCAGTAGGATCCATCTTCATTGGGCTGAATGACAGTAACGGCACCATTCGTCTCGTCATACATGACAACTGCCTGTTCTCGTAAAGGCCCGGCACTGGCACAGTCAGCACCTTCCATGCCCTCAGTATCTTCAATGACACAGGTTTCGTCTTCCAATCCAGAGTCAATGACAGCAATGCGCTTTCCGAGAAGTTCATCTGCTCCGACGACAAGACCCAAAGGAGCCAAAGTAGAGGTATCGTACTCAACCAACATACCGTTCAACATACCCAATACACGGCCGCACGACATTCTCCACCATGCGACAGTCTCCATAGTTGCTGGTACGTTAACATGAAGTCTTCCATCGTCTCCGTAGGGGATGAAAGCATCATCCGGAGGGTGAAGAGCATCTCCGGCACTAGGCTGGTAAACCTTAAAATACTTTTCATCAGTGGTCCGCATGTCGTCAGCGTGGTTGTAAACACCGACTTCGTTTGTATCACCCCTGTAGGAAATAGTGGCGTCGACACGGATAGCTCCATCCTTTTGGTGATCTACCGTGCAAATTTCAAATCCATCCTTGTTACCACGGATCAAACGAGATTGCTGACGACCGTCACGGGATGTTCCTCCACGCATGACAGAAGTCTGAACAAAGGTACAGGATCCACGGTTGGGATAAGGACCGTCCTTGGGGTCGATTGTGGGGAAGGTAATGGAATCTTGGTAATCCTGTCCCAAATGAAAGTGACCAGAAAACCAGGCCTTGATGCAACGGTGCTCGCGGACAAGGTTAATAAACTTTTGGCACTGCTTTTCATTGGAGTGATTTAACCAGCAGCATCCATTTACAACATGGTTTTCTTGAAGGACGCGCAATCCAGAACCATTTGGTGGGGCATGGGTGAAAACAAAGATCTTCCATCCCTCATCAGCTGGGTGATCCTTGAGTGTTTGCTCAAACCAATCCATTTGCTGCTGATCAATGGTAACCTCGTGAGATGTGTAGACGGCATCACGGAAGACAGTGGAACTGAGACCAACCAAAAGAGTCTTCTCAGCAATCTGTCGGCTAAATTGAGGAGTAGGTTTGTTGTGGGCTCTCAAGAACAATTCCAAGTTCTCCTCATCTGTTTCAAACTCATCCAGTCCCTCCAGATCATGATTACCGCCGATGACCTCGTATGGGACACCGAAGGATGATAAATACTCGGCAGCCAGCTCGTGGCACTCAGTGGTTCCAGCGAAGAGCTCAGAAGTCTCTTTGGGCCGGACCGATTTCGATTCTCCTAAATCTCCCAAAGAGCACAAAGCGACGTTTCCGTGCTCCTTTTTGGCCTCTTCGAGGATTGACAAAAATTGGGCTCGTCCAATTTCGTAGTCTTCCATCTTACGGGGATCCATGTGAAGGTCTCCAAGGACAGCAACCGTAAAGTCGTCGGCTGCCCTGAGGAAAGTGGGACGGCGAGTAGCCGAGGGCATGGTAAAGGCCGTGGCCAGGATGGGTAAGGCAAGCAAGAATCGCATCATGTTGAGATAAACTGAATCGCAACTTTTTGTAATTGCACTGTAATTTCAGCAATATTCAAGTGAAACAATGAGCAATGATGTCAACAATCGATAAATTTAATTTTTAATTCTGTAGTGTAGACTGTAGACCACACTACTCGTTCGTTGAAGTGTAAGCAGAAGAGCAGTCTTCTAGCTAGCTAGTTAGTAGTCTCTGTACCCTACTAGTACTACGAGTACTAGACTAGTAGTAGTATTGCGTTGCAAAGTTTGAGAAGGCTCGACGTCGGCTCCGCATCTATTATCAATTGTTTCATTATTAGTACGTATGCAGGTCCCACTTACGTACCACGTAGGCAGATAAAAAATAATAATAATCTCATTCATGAAGGCGACGTCACTGCGGGGTTGGAAAATGCAGAAGAAAACAACACACTCCGTATTTTTTACTGTATTTATTTTCCTTTTACCAACCAAGTTTGCGTGCAAGCTGGCCACTTCAATCCCACGAGGATCTGTTCTTTCCGAGGGAGAGATTTGTTTGGTTCCGCAGAATCTTAGGAATCTACTACTAGAAACTCTTAAAAATGGATTGTTCCTCCATGCTGAGAGGTTTGCCAAACGAAATATTATTGTAGGCTCCGTTGGTAGCGTCGTGGGCCGGCCCCAGAACAGCGGTGCCCTCTTGAATTTGTGGAATCCAAGGTGCAGGAATTTCCTTTTTAGGCAAGACGGCCCAATCCATGGTTTCAAACCAAGGATGATCTTCGATGCCCTGCAAGCCATTTCCTAGCCGTTTGGCGGGATTTCGAACCAAAAGTCTTTGCACCAAGTCCTTTGCCGTATCAT
>Ga0210036_1001938_pt1 | contig 22643 bp, 15 predicted proteins | sample CryGeymeta201515_FD_185469 | JGI IMG/M metagenome (GOLD analysis project Ga0210036, IMG submission 185469) | Groundwater microbial communities from Crystal Geyser aquifers in Utah, USA - Crystal Geyser metaG 2015-15 (SPAdes) (version 2) | ecosystem: Environmental > Aquatic > Deep subsurface >...
CCAAATGCCAGCCATCGTAATAGTAGAGGGTCGTTTCCAAGGGATCGCTTTCGTAGGCACTTCCGGTCCAAGCATAAACGTCCTTCGCGACGCGGCGGCCCTTATAGTCATAGCGATAGCCGAACTTCTCGCGGGCGACTCCGGCAGTGACGGCGGTGGCACTCGTCTCGATGAAGCGGAGGCGGTTCGCGCCGTCCCAAGTGTAGTCCCAACGGCTGTCGCTGGTGAGGTTGCCCCGAACATCATACTCGAAGTTTTCACTTGTGGGCGGCAGCCAGGCCGCCCGTTGTTGGTGATCGATCAAGTCGCCCAAGACAGTCGTGCCGTCCGTATCGATCCAGCCGTCGGGAATGACGCTGTATAGGTCGAGGTCGTCCACGTAAACCGCGTCGGTCGTGCCATCTCGCAACTCGAAGGCTCCGGTGAAGAATTCACCGTGGCGAACGGCTCGCTTCAGGTTGTCCGGTTCGAAGCCGACGGTGACGAACGAATCGAGCACGCTGCTGCCCTGCACGTGGACGAAATCCGGATTCTCACGGGACGTGAGTTGATTGAGGTCGTTCGCGCTCCAGTTAAAGGCTTGATCCGCGGGTGCGTCCTCCAAGCGCACGCGTTTGTGCGTGACGGCGGAACGGTTCCCGAGCGAATCGTAATCGAAGGCGAAGCTCCGGCCTTCGACCAGCATCGGGTTCCCTTCGAGAACCGACGCGTCGCCGCCCCGCACGGTGTCGAAGCGGGTAATCTCCATACGGTCGTTATACCCGTAATCGACGACAAGTCCGCCATCGTATGGCTCAAACAACGCCCCGCTTTGAACGACATCCTCCCGGTTACCGAGAGCATTGTAGCTGTATTCAAAGTCCGCCAGGGACGTCGTGCCGTGCAGCGACTCGATACTGCGGAGCAAATCGCGATCCGGTTCGTAATCGCGGATGGACTCAAGGCCGGAGCCGGAGAGTGCCCGCCCTCCAATTTGATTTGTGTCCGTGAAATACGTGTAGGTCCATGAACGGGTTGGAGCCACATCTACGGTATTCAACCTCCCTTTCGAATCGTAATCGTAACCGGTGGCGAGCAGGATCGAGGCGAGTGCTACATCATCCCCGGCAGCCGCCGTGCCGATACCGAAGCTTTCGATGCGTCCGGGCATCGCCCCGGAATTCTGGTAACCGTAGCGAATACGCTCGTGACCGTGCCCGGTATCCGAGCTGTCTAAAGCGGAGATATCCGTGTAATAGGAAGGCAGGTGCTCGGCCAATAACTTGAGATCCGATTCGGAATTTCCACTCGAATCGAAATCGAAGTGGAAGCTTCGTTCGACGCCGTCCTCCTGCACCGTGGCGACATCCCCGGAGCGGTGGTAAGTGAAATCCAGATCGGGTGTCAGGTCGTTATCGCCCGTATAATCAACCGCCTTCAGCTCGTCGGTTTTCGGGAAGTAAGTCTGTGTCACAGTGATCGCGGGATCGCCCGCGCCGCCGTCCGGCGTGATCTTGGTCACCAGACGCCCGCGGGCGTCATAGGTAAAGTCGGTTTGCCGCCCGAGCGCGTCGGTCCGTGATTTTAGCAACCCCGATGCGTCGAAGTAATCATAGGTAGTAACATCGCCGTCGCCTGCGGCGGTCGGCCAATCCTCGCCGGTGAAATCGACCGTATCGGCAGTGTTGGCCATTCCGAAGGTGTGGCGCTTTTCAAGCTGCCCGAAAGAGTCGTATTCGTTCCAGACCGGATAAGTGGCCTCGCCCCAGCGCTTCTCCAACAAGCCCCGGTCGTTGTAGGCGAAGCGGGTGTGGTTTCCGTCCGGGTTCTTTTCCCAAACGAGCCGTCCCGTCACCGGATCGTAGCCGTTCTGCGTGGCGTAGCCCATGCCGGACAAAGTGGCAGCGCCTTCGGTGCCGGTCACCGTCTCGGTGATGCCGTGGATGCGATATTCGACGCGGTCTTTGCCGCTCTCGTAAATCGTCACCGTGCTATTCCCGCGCGCATCCGTCGAGCGAATGCGTCGGCCCGCCTGGTCATAGGCGAAAGTCCTGGTCAGGCCTTCCTTGCTCGTGGACGACTTTTTCAAGCCGTTCTGAACGACGGCGATGGAATTCGTATCCGAGTCCGGGTAATCGACCGTCGTGGTCAGGGTATGGCTTGTGCGGTCCACAGTCACTGTGGTGGTTGTCTCGTTTCCGGCCAGATCTTCCTCGACGATCACCGAAACCGTGTCGGTGGCGTGCCCGTTGAGCTGGGTGCGCCGGGTTCGCTCAAACGGATTGTCCGCGTCGTGCTCAGGATAAACAAAGGTGGTCTCCTCCAGCCAGACATTCCCGCCGTTGAGCACGTAGCGTTCGGTCTTTTCCTTGATCCGGTCATTGCTGGCGGCGGTCAACGACTGGTCGTCGTTCATATCGATTCCCCGCAGTGTGACTTCGCCCATGTCACCGTATTGCTTGATACGCCGGAGCCCAAGTGCTCCTGAAGTCGCGCCGGTGGCGACTTCAGTCTCCAACTCCGAAGTCAACTGCCCGGTTGCGCCGTCGTAATCATAGCGTTTTTGGAACGGGCTTGCCGCAACCGACGTCGGCGACTGCTCGAAGCGAACCTTGCCTGAGGCATCATAATATTTCTCGACATAGGGATCGGCGGCACCCGCCCCGCCTTCACCGGAATAATCGATGCGCACTTTCCGGTTCGTCGATTCGAGGTCGCTCCCCGTAGGAGCCGTGACGTTATTTGCGAACGAGTAGCGATTTTCTTCGATAACTTGAGCACCCGAATTGTAGAGCACGTCCTTCCAAAATTCGCCGTTCTGCTTCACGAACGTTTCCCGGTAGGTGCCGTCCGGATAGTTCGTCGTTTTCTTCAAACCGAGGAAATCAGGAAAATTGCTTGTGTCGTATTCGTAATCGAAGGTTGTGGTCAGGCCGTTGGCTTCGGTCTTGGAAAGAAGGTAGCCCTCTGCATCGTAAATCTCTTTCTCGACAAGCTTCTCCGATGAACTTACGACGGTTTCCGTAACCACTACCCGGTCGCGGGCGTCGTAGAAGAAATTCGTCTGCTTGGTCTCAGGTATCCCGTCGACGCCGGATGCGCCCTCGACGACGAGTGCAGTCACCCGTCCGATGCCGTCGTATTCAAAGGTCGTTTTCACGCCCGCTTCGTCTTTCTCCCATTCTTTGCGGATGCCGTCCCATTGCGCCTCGTAAACGATCCGTCCGTTTAAGGTCTTTTGGGTCAGCTGGCCGAACTTCGTAAAGGTCTGCTCAACGTCTTCGATTTTCTCCCACTGCGAGCCGCTCGTATAAGCCCATTGCTCGACATAGCGGACACGCCCCTTCGCATCGCGCACCGTGACTTTCTTGGTCGATTGTCCGGGAGAGAGCGTGATTTCGTCGATGTCGAAGCTCAAGCCTTCGTGTCCGAAGGTAGTCGAGCCATGAACCTGATCGTTGATCGAGAGTCCGTCCGCCGTGTCACTGTGGGCAAGATCGGCCGTGTGGTAGCCCGAGACTTCGAGTGTCACAAACGCATCGGAAAGGCCGCGATAGGCACCCTCGAAATAGCCGTAGCTCGTCTTGGTGCGGTCGGGCCGGAACACGAAAAGTGGCTTTCCAATCAAGCGGCGGTTCGGGGTGTTCGGGGTAAACTTCGCTTTGAAAGTCGCATTACGGCGATTCGATGCTTTGGGAAAGTCGTAGGGCTTGTAAGCGCAGACCACTTCAATTTTCTCCCCTTTGTAATCGCCGAACGTCGGATGCTGAACGGTCTCGAAAATAGGATTAAGGGATGTTACTCCCGAATCATTAATGGCTGTGATTACGGAAGCGTCACGAACCGAAACACCATCGTAATCGAAAGCTTTAGATATCAGATTAAAACGGGCGAAATTGTTTGGCGACGTGATTGGCGGTTCCCATTCTCCAATAGGATCAGTTTCCGGGTCGTTGTCGTGGTCTATGAGACGAGTAAATTTGTAGGGGTCGAAGGCTTCTTCACCAGGTCGAATAACTAAAAACTCCTCGCCAAAAAGACGCGAGGCCTCAGAGGCATCATAAATTACATACGTAAACGCTCCAAACGCGTCGATTGACAACACGCGTCGTCCATAGCTTTGAGGGGCTAATGTGCTCAGGCTATAACGATACTCGTATTGCCTTCCATTCAAACTGCCCGATGCATCATCGCCGCGATACTGAATGAAAAGCAATTCTCCGATCGAGCCGAGTCCAATGTCCGGGGCAAATGTAAACAGAGACTCTGTCGTAAACTCAGTGGCCTCTTCATCGTAGATCCGCTTGACCTGGTCATAAGTCACTGTTTGCAAGCGCAATCCCGTCGGCGACCCTCCTGAGAGGAATTCATCGTTATTCACCGACAATGTTTTGGAAACATTATGCGAACCACTGGTCGCAGTAGTCGTCATCGTCCAGTCATTCAAAGTCACACCAGCCGTGGTAGAGCCATCGGCGGTTTTGCTCAAATCGTCCGTCCGCAACAAGTTCGAGGAGCTGTCGAACTGTTTGACGAAAAATGCATCCAACCCTTGTGCAGCCTCGCGCCCGAGCCTGTAGGTCACCAAGAGATCGCTTGCCGACGGCGCGTAAAGCCCTCCGGTCTTCGTCGCACTATCGGGCAAAGGCGCATAGAACCTGACCTCATACTGGATGACGTCGCCATTGTCCGTCGCCGTATCGACCAGATCGACAAAGCTGCTTGGCGTCCTGATTTGACGAAGGAAGCCGTCAACGTCCTCGACCACCTCCAACTCCCCGCTGCCCGCAGTCACAGGGCGGTAATACTTCAGCGCCTCCCGTGTGTAGATCGACGCGGTAAGATCTTTCTCATGGAGCACAAGCCGACCGGCGGGATCACCGTTCCCGAGGACACCCAAGCCTAGCTCCCATTTTACGTCTCCCACATAAAAATCACTGGCTTGGCCAAACAAAGGAGGTGCTTCTGCGCGGAGCTCCCGAAGCTGGAACGTAATCGAACTGCTCGTCGTTACGAAATCGACTTCCACTTTCGAAAGCGGCTCGAATTCCCCGTTCGTATTCTCAATGAATACAACGTATCCTTCGGGAACGAGAAAGGATGTCCTTAACGATACATCGGCTAAGGAGCTAATATCCAAAGAATAAGAAACCCCTGGTTCAGCTAATAAATAATGATTATTTCTAGCTAACTGAAAGGCCGCTGTATTCTCAGTTACGCATGGGTGCGTCCCTGCCTCAAGCTCTTGAACGATTTGCTCTTGCAAGGCATCGGTGCAGCCAGGAATCGGTGCCCAGTAGAAATACTCATTCCAACAATCCGAGAAGAAATCTCCCCCGCAATCGAAGTAGTAATCAGAAACGAGTTCGTAGCAACTTGCGCTACTCTGCGCGAAAGCGTTCTGGGCGCAAATATTCACAGCGTCCCAATCCACCACATCGGTAGTCTCAGTAGCATTGTTAATCTCGGTTCCAGTCCATGTATCGGCCCCGTTCTGAAAATCAAAAGCGGGCACAGACGAACTCGCAGGGTCACGGACGATATAGCTGGAGACATGCAGACGGACTTTTTCCAGCCCACCGGTTTCCTGCTGTCCAAAGAGTGAGGATGTCAGGCATGCGAGCCCAAGGATCAAAGGGACATATTTCATTGTTCGGCTTCTGATACGGAATTATCTTTTTCGGGACGCTGCCCGAGTTTCAAATCGGCTCCTTGCAATTCGGTTTGCCCCGCACGGAGGATCGAGTCTTTGATTTGGGCGCCGTTCGGACGGGGTATCGCCCGGTCGAACGAAAACTCGAAAGGGTTCCTTTCCCCGATCATGCAGGGTATCAAGGTTCTCATTTCGCGCCCATCCACGCTAAAACGCACCATAACCGAAGCCGGGCGGCGAACGCTCAAATCTTCCGGCGTGACGGTTAGCGTATATGTATTCCCGGATTCCGCCACGAGCAAGGTCGAGAAATTTTCGTCCATTGCATAAACATCGCCCAACTCAACACCATTCTCGACGGCCAGCGTAATTTCGACCTTTCGGGTGGCGGGTTCTTCCTTGGCATTCCAGAACAACCGCTTCGGCTCAATTCCGATCAGTTCGGGCAACTCTGCGGTTACGGTCAGTATCTCCGGGCGATCCACTTCCTCAAAATGCACCATGATGCGCTGCCGCTGAGTGCCCCCAATCTCGAAGGGGCTGAACTCCGCCGCGACGATGAACGATTCGCCCGCCGCAATCTCGGTCTTATCTGACATTGCCTCGACGCAAGGACAGCTCTCCCTCAGTTCCTTGATCGTTACGGTATCCGCACCCGTGTTCTTGCCCGCGAAGGTGAAGAGCAGTGGCTTTTCAGCTGAATCTGCTTCGATTGTCTCGGCGACCGACTCCCACGAGATGTCCGCAGCAGCCGAGTTGGCAATGAGTAAGATGGAAAAGAGGGTAAGCTTGAACATGGCTCCGGTTTAGTTCGGCGTGTAAATCGTCATTTGAGAACTGCCGTCGAACCCGGCAGTCGGATTGCTCCCGATCAGAGACTCTGTTTGATTCGTCAGTCCGTCTGGAGGCGTCTCCTCATCGCCGGTCGCCGTCGTCAAGGAATAGAAAAGCTCCCAATCATCCGGCAGGCCATTGCTATCGGCGTCCACAGCGGAAAAAGGATCGGTTTCCTGTAGCAGTTCATCCATGTTGCTGACCCCATCGCCGTCCAGATCCTCGCTCCACGCATCAAACATGAATTGATCGGTATACTTTAGACGAAAGAAGCTCGCCTCCGCCGTTGAGCTGAAGCCCCAACTAATCGCCAAACCATTTCCTGTTTCGATTACGGGGGCGTAATCCCAGTCCGTCGTCAGATCGTCAGTTTGAAGGATAAAATAGGCCCGCCCGGTTCGACCGAACCAATCGAGCGTCCCTGCATTCGTTCCTCCATCGAAGGAAATGGATAGCCCCTCATTCGGTTCCGCTGCGGTCTGGCCAAAGATCGACCCGCAGACCGCAAAAGCAAAAAAAGGCAGGCAAAAAGTTTTCATTCTCATTTTCATTTGGCGTCCTCGAGGTATCGGCTGTTTTTGATCGGCCAGAAAATCGTCACGCTTTCTTCCGTCGGATCCGGTGGATTTGCTTCCCGGTAGGCGGCGCGAGCTTCGTTCAGCTTCTTCATGTTTTCGTGCCCGACCTGTAAATTGCTCCGATTTTCCAGATAGTAACCCAGCAGCGCATCCATTTGTTCGAAAAGTTTTTCCGGCACCGCGGCAGGGTCATCGGCTACGACGACATACTCCGGCTCTGTTGCGGAAAGTTCGACGGGGGGCGTCTTCCATCGGGATTCATATTCGTGCCCGTGGAAACTCCACTTTTCCGCGCGCTCCTGCTCGGTTTCCTCACTAATTTCGTAGACAAACCCGAAATAGTCGTAGTGAACGCCGCCAAATTCGAATGAATTCAATGCGGGAAGAAACTCCAGCGAGACGTTTGTCCACAAGGTATAAGCTTCCGGGGAGCCCTGCTCACGCCAGGTAATCTCCGCGTAAAGCTCATCATAGCGGTAAGCACTAAAGGAGATCATCTCCCAACGGTAGTTTTCAATCAACATTGGCGAAAACGCCACCGCTTCTGTGTCTTCCTCGTATGCGATTGAAGAATCGTGATCGGTCTTCCGTTTTGGAATGCTGAAATCCGGCCGATGAACACGCCTCAGGACAACATGCCGCGCCCCCTTTTGATGGATGAATTCCTTCGTGACAGTCGCTGACTCAATGTTAGCACGAATTTCCGCCTTACGAGCCGCCTTTGCTGCCTCCCGTGCTTGCACGATGTCCGCAGCTTCGACCTTAGAAATCGGCTGAATAGCTGTTTCTGTCACACTTGCTTGGGCGGCGAAAGCTGTGAGAAAGAATATGATTGGGGCTTTAAATATCTTCATAGCTGCGTGGACGGTTACTTTTGATGATCAATTTCCGGCCTGAGGTCGAGCAAAAGTAATGTTAAAAACTGAAGGCAGACACATGGGCGGGCGAATTTTTCTGAATCATCAAATGCTCATGCATGTCGCGTAAACATTGCTTGTGGAGAGGCTTAGGAGATAGTTTTAAAATAAAAACAACATTTTTAATACCCCAGCGAACACTGGTAACAATGTCAACCCCTTTCCCCTATGATCGCTAGGAATGAATTCTGTCGAGCGTGTAGCAACCCGAACCCGCGAACTGCGGTTGAAACATGGCTTGACCCAGCAGGAGTTTGCGGAGGTGGCTGACTTCTCGGAAAAGTTCCTTCAGCAAATCGAGGCGCAGCGTAAAAAAGAGATATGGCTCTCCACGGTCGAGCGGCTGGCAGCTGCCTTTAGCTTGGAGTTGCACGAGTTCCTCGATCCATCCACTCCTAAAAATTCCAAGCCGTCCAAAAAGGTCGTCAGCAGCCGTGTGCACAAATAACGATTTCCTCTCCGCATCGTGCATAAAGAAAGTAGTGTCTTCACTTATTCGCATTGACGGGCATTTCGGATGAGTTTGGCTTGGCTGGAGGTTGTGACGCGCACGGCCTAACAACAAACAACAATGGGGCATGTCAGATTAGGAACACTTCCGAAAACACGCGCATGGAAGAATGTGATCGAATTGATCGCCAATGAAGCGGACGTAGATGAAATCGCGGCCGCCACTTTCGAGGCGGCTGACAAAGCCTTCGAATCCATCCAGAACGACAAGGGCTTTCTCGAAACGGTCGAATTGATGAAGGAATTGGCCGTAGCGGCTAAATCGGACGATCCGCTCGGCCACTTGAAATCGATCGGAATCGACCTCCCCGATAAGCCCGGTGTGATCGATGTCGGGATCGCGCTGACCGATGCGGTCGACCGCACCATCGAGACAAAGGGCATCCGCAGCGACTTCAACGAACTCGCGCATGGGGCCCTGTCGAGCGCGGTCATGTCACATCTGGACGAACGGTTCGGGCCGATGTTTCCGGCCAGTGGCGGCGAGCGGGCGATACCCGGAGCCAACCCGAAGAAGGGAAACTACAACCTCCAGCTCTGGGCGGGCCAACCGCACGAGAACATCACACTTAAAATCGAGGACATCCACCAGCCGCTCTCGACCGACATCCCGCGGCCCTTCCACGACCTGATCGAAATCGCCGCCTATGTCTATGCCGCGGACCAGAAGGTCAGACGCAGTTTCAAGGATGCCGACAGCTTCGGGGGCAAATGGCGTCGCAAGTTTCGCTTCCGCATCCCGGTTCGGTGCAAACCCCTGTGGGACAGCACCGAGGTCTATTCCTGTCTCGTCGAGCTGCTGAACTTCATCTCGGACGATTATTATGAGTTTGAATTTTTTGACGCGGCCAACCCTCCCGCGCTCCAGCTCTACCTGGGCGACATCATCGATGAAGCGGAGCCGTCGCTCGATGTCGAACAGGTCGTCATGTTCTCCGGTGGTCTCGACTCTCTCGCCGGAGCCATCGACGAGACGATCAATCAAAAGCGCAAGACCTTGCTCGTCTCGCACCGACCGACGGCCAAGAACAACCGCATACTCAATACCCTGATCCGCGAAATCGGAAACCGGGCCGATGCCAAACTGGAACCGATGTCGGTCAAGATCCGAGCCAGCTTGCAGGAAAAGGCCGCGCGTGAATACACCCAGCGCACCCGCTCTTTCCTTTTCGCCAGCTTTGGAGTTGCGCTGGCCAAAATGTTGCGGTTGGAAAGCCTCCGGTTTTATGAGAACGGCGTGATCAGCCTGAACCTGCCAATTTGCGCTCAAGTCGTAGGCAGCCGCGCAACGAGGACGACGCATCCGCGCGTTCTCGCCGGATTCGAGAAGCTGTTTTCCCTGATCGGAGAACGTCCCTTCACCGTCGAGAACCCGTTTCTATGGAAAACGAAGGCCGAAGTCATCAAGGTGATCACCGATGCCGGATTCGGCAGCAGCATCGCGGAATCGGTGAGCTGCGCCCACACCTGGGAGCGGAAGAGCACGGTCACGCACTGCGGCACCTGCTCTCAGTGCCTCGACCGGCGCATCGCCATGCTAGCGGCCGATGCGGAGCAATTTGACCCTCTCGACCGCTACAAGGTCGATGTTTTCACGCAGCAACGCCCGGAAGACGAAGACAAGATCCTCGCAGCCAACTACATCAACCGAGCCAACAACGTCGCACGCCTGAAATCTCCGGTTGAACTCGCCGCGAAGTATCCGCCGGTATTGCGCGCCTTGGCCGCACTGCCAGATCGATCCCAGGGTAACCCGGCCCGGGTGTTCGACCTCTACAAAAGACACGCAAACGAAGTCGGCGAAGCCATCGACAAACTGACCGCACTTCATAGCACTGCGCTGCGGCAAAGGACACTTCCGGACGGCAGCCTGCTTTACGCCATTCACCAGATGGGCAACTCACTCCGGCTTCCCGCAGTTGGCGAAAACGAACAACCCCGTAATTTCTTTTGGAAACGCGGCAGCGTCTGGGAATTCCGCTATGAAGGCGGGAAAGCCAGCATGATCCAAAACAACCAGAAAGGCTGCGAATACATCCAGTATCTTTTGGCCAGACCGAATCAACGCTTCCGTGTCTATGAAGTGATTGGCGAACTCACCGTCGATCTGGTTGCCGACATTGAAGCTGGAGCGGTGGACATGGCGGACGTGGCCGAAGGCTACCAGATCACCAAAGGAGAAAAACTCTCGGATCTCGGGCCACAGGCCGATGAACGGGCTCTGCGCGAATATAAGGAAAAAATGATCGAAATGCTCGAAGAAGCGCAGGACGCCCGTGCTTCCGGCGACGATGCCAAGGCCGACCGCTTGGCTCAGGAAGCCGCTGACATAAACGCCGAACTCGGAAAGCGGACGGGCATCGGCGGGCGCCCCCGCAAAGATCAGGACGATAAAAAGAGGCAGCGTGACAAGGTCAGCCAAGCGATACGCCGCACGATCAAAGAGATCGCCGAAGGAAATGCGCTTTTCGGCGCGCATCTGGAGGCCAGCATTGGCAAGGGAGAGTGGCTCCACTATATGCCAGGCTCTGAAATCGCCTGGAGCACACGAGCCTGATTCTGCGGCAAAAAAATTTGGAAAAAATCGCGGCGACGCGAAAAGTCGTCCCTGCGACGTGAAAAGTCGCGCCTTGGTGGCAGGTAAGTCCACCGAGACGCAACCGCACGCTGCGGAAGCACGGAAGGGCTTGCCTGATGAAATACCATCATGGCAAAACTCAACCAACCAGAATCGGGAGGCTTCGAGATCGGAGACCTCGCACAAAGCGGCACTCACATCGCAACCTGTCTTGAGATCCAAGACCAGTTCGGCGTCGAGCGCCCCAAATTCGAAAATCCGAACGAGAAGGAGACACTTGATGTCACGCGCTTCCTCTTCGGATTCCGTGGGCAGGACGGATGCACCTATCGCGTCCAGTCCTTTGAATTCCGCATCAGCGGATCACCGAAGAGCAATCTCTTCAAGTTCTTGACCAGCTGGCTCGGCAACCCGCCCAAATACGGATGGGACTACTGCGAACTGAAGGGACAGGGCGCGATGATCACCGTCGCCCACAAGCAGTCCCGCGACGGCTCCAAGACCTACGCGAACATCGTCGGCATCTCGCCGGTCATCGACCAGTTGAAGGCGCAGGTGCTGCCACTGGAGGCCTTCGCGCAAGCTCTTGCATCTGCCCAGCCGCAGTCACCGGCTCCGGGAACGCAGGCTTCCCAACCTGCCCCGCAGCACCCGCAATCCCCGGCAGGTGGATACCAGCAACCCTCGATGCCACCTCAGGGGCCGCCTCCGGCTGCCGCTCCGCAGCAAGCCTGGAATCCGGCAACGGATTCCCAGATGGACTGCCCATTCTAACCGGAGGTCACGATCATGGCAGTTCTCAAGAAAGACCAAAGCCAGTCCTCGCACTGGTATCGCGCTGATGGCACTCCATGCCACCGTCTGCCCCGTTCAAGGGGCGACGGCCTTCGGCCCACTACGCTTCGGGATGCTCGTCGCCTGAAGCTGTTCCCAAGTGTTACCTCCATCCTCGGCATCTTCTCGAAACCGCAACTCGACAAATGGAAGATGCGTCAGGTTGCCCTGGCATCCATGCGGATCGATCGCACCGAAGGTGAGTCGGATGATTACTTCGCCGACCGCATCATTGAAGAAGCTTTTGCCCAAGTGGAGCAAGCTGCCGATCTAGGCAGTCGGATCCACGATGCCTTGGAGAAGCACTTCGATGGCGTGTCGGTGCCCGACGATCTGGTGACCTACACGGCACCGGTCATCAAGTGGCAGGAGGAGAAGCAACTTGAGTTCATCGAGCGGGAGAAAGTCCTGGTCAACACCGTCCACGGCTTTGCCGGAACCATGGATGTCGCCTGCCGCTACGGTTCCGACAAATCGGGTATGGGCGTGATCGACTTCAAGACCCGTAAGACCAAGCCGGGAGTGGCAGTCACGCCCTACGATGGACAAGCCATGCAGATCGCCGCCTATGGCGCGACCTACTGGGGCGAGGAGAACCTTCCCCGCATGTTCGGGGCCAATGCCTTCATTTCCACGACGGAACCCGGACGCATGGAAGTGTGTGCCTACACACCCCAGCAGCTCATGGCCGAGTGGGAAGTCTTCAAGATGGCCTGCGCCATCTGGCGACACAGCAAGGGCTACGATCCCCGTAGCGCGCAGCTTCAGCAAGCGTCTCAGCCGCAGCCAGGAAAGGAGGCCATTCATGGATAAGGCATGGAAAGCCTTCGAAAGACGAGTGGCCGCCTTCTTCAAAACAGAGCGCAACGCGCTCTCCGGCGGCAACTCGAAGCTCACCCGATCCGACACGCTGCACCCAGACCTCTTTATCGAGTGCAAGCAGCGCAAACGCTTCGCCGCCGTGCGTCTCTGGGACGACACGAAGCGGCTTGCTGACAAAGAAAGCAAAACGCCGGTCGTGTGCCTGTCCGAGAAGGGCAGGCCCGGCTTCTGGCTCCTAGTCCACTCAGACGACTTCACTCGTCTCTAACTCATTCACCCTGTCCCGCCGTAGCTCTGTGAGCGAAGGCGGATCCGACGATTTCAACAAACTCTAAATTCAATCCAATCACCCCTGCTCGTTAGGCGCGATCCAGATGTGGCGCTTGAGGCGGGAGGGGCAAGGGAGCGTAGCCGACTACGTGACCGCAGCCCCGACCAACGAACACGCCGCATGTGGACGCGAGGGTGGAGGTGATCCCAACAATCATTTGAAAAATGCAAACTTCATCAGAAACAACATCCCATCACCTCCACCCGTCCGAACGGGCAGGGCCGCAGTTAGTCCGGGGCGAACGCCTCCTGGAAATCCTCTTCGACGAATACAGCAGACCGTCCTTGCGCTGGCTGCGCCAGATGCAAGCCCAGCGGAAGATTCCTTACGTCAAGATCGGCCATCTCGTCCGCTTCGACGTGGACCAGGTCCGCGCCGCCCTCGAAGAGGACTGCACCGTTCATTCCCGCTAATACCTTCGCAGCCAAAAGTAAGCAATGCCATGTCTAACAACACCACAGATGGAGTTGCCGACCAGCGACTCGACGCCCTTAGGCAGCTCGCTGCAGAAGGAGATGAATCAGCCCGTGCAGACCTCTGGTCGGAGTATGGAGAAACGTATCCAACAGAGTAAGGCCTATGGTTTCGACACCGAGACTTATTACGCCAAGGGCTACGATGTCCGGAAGCTCGGAGTCGACCGCTACGTAGCCGACAAGCGCTTCGACTGTTACCTCATCTCCTTCTGGGGGCCGCACGGTCATTTCGTCGGCCACCCGAAGGAGTGCCCCTGGGAGGACTTCACGCAGACGGTCTGGCTGTCACACAACAGCCGCTTCGACCGTGCCGTCTTCCATCGCTTGCAGGAGCTCGGCATTGTCCCACCGGAGATTGCGCCCGTCGAGTGGCACGATACCGCCGCGCTCTCGACCTACCTGCAGGCCCCTCGAAACCTCGAGGGAGCCGCCCGGGAGTTATTGGGCAAGGAGCCTGACAAGTCCGTCCGCAACCTGATGAAGGGGGTCAACTGGATGGAAGCCACGCTCCTGCTCGAAGATGAGCGCGTTACCGCATACGCCTTGGAGGATGCCAAACTCGTCTGTGAAATGTGGCTCGCTCATAGCGACAAGTGGCCGGTCAAGGAGCGCATCCTTTCCCGTATTACCGTCGAGCACGGAGAATACGGCATCCACCTTGATCAACAACGCATCGGCGAAGGTATTCAGATTCTTACTACACATGCGGAGACCGCCTACAAGCAACTCCCCTGGTATGGCAAAGAAAAGCCCACCAGCACCAAGGCACTCGCCGCCGCTTGTCGGCGAATCAAGCTCCCGCCGCCTCCATCCACCGCCGAAGATAATCCGGCATGTGATGAGTGGGAAGAACGCTACGGGCAGGAAGCCCCATGGCTCAGGGCCATTCGTAATTGGCGAAAGGCCAATCGGATGCTCAAAGTTTTGGAGACGATGCGCAACCGTTGCCGGTCGGATGGTAGCCTGCCGTTCTCGCTCAAATATTTCGGAGCCATTGCCACCGGTCGCTGGTCAGGGGATGCAGGGCTCAACCTTCAAAACTTAAATCGGGAGTCGCTGCATGGAGTCGATCCACGTCGCTGCGTGGTCGCTCGACCCGGCCACAAGCTCATTATCGCCGACTTGTCTCAGATTGAGCCCCGCGTTCTTGCATGGATGTCCGGAGATCATGCCTTGCTGGATAAGATCCGCAATGGCCTCCCAATCTACCAAGCCCACGCGGAAACCTCCATGGACTTCACTGGGGAGAACTTGAAGAAGGAAGATCCACGCCGCTACCTCCTAGCCAAGTGCCGGGTCATCGGTCTCGGCTATGGAGCCGGAGCCAAGACCTTCCAGAATCTCGCCAAGAACTACGGCCTTGAAATCGCCTACACCGAGGCCAAGGCCACAGTGGACGACTTCCGCACGGCCAATCCGCACATCACGCGATTCTGGCAGACCATGGAGCGGGCAATGCGTGACTGCCACGGCGGGACCTTCTTCATGAAGTTACCCAGCGGACGGCACATCCGCTACTTCGAGGTGCATGCCTACGATGGCGGCATCACCGCAGCCACCGAGAGAGGCGGACGCCGCTTGCAATGGTATGGAGGCAAACTCACCGAGAACATTGTTCAGGCCACCGCCAGGGATGTCTTCGCGGAAGGCGTCCTCCGCATCCACGACGCGGGCATCCGCATCCTCTGGACCGTTCACGACGAAATTATCTGCGAAGTCCCCGAGGATTCCGAAGTCACGCCCGAGATCGTTGCCGGTCTGCTCGCCCAGACTCCCGAATGGATGCCGGGTCTCCCCGTCGATGCCGAGGCCTCAGAATCCCAAACCTACTGCAAATGATGGCTGTCTTGAGTAACATTCCACCATCACTACGGGAGGCTCTGGAGAACCCACCCGAACCCGGCAACCGCAACGTCTGGCTCTTCACCGTCGCCAAACGCGCACGCCGCTTTGCCTCGGAAAAAAAGGTGAAAGCGCTACTCCTGAAAGTAGCCGCCCAATGGACCGACCGGGATTTCACACCCGAAATCGACCGCGCTGTCGCGCGTGCATTCTCGGGAGGGACGAGCTCCGTCTCGTCCGCCTCAGTCCGCTTGCCCTGGCCTGAGTATAACCCCGCCGCTTGGACCCGCCGCCTCAACACCCCGATCCCATTCCCCGAGAAGCCGCTCGACATCACAACCGAGGCAGTTATCGACCGCCTCTTTCCCGGCAACCCATTGATCTGCGCCGCCCAAGACACCCGCTCTTCGATCACCCAGGAGCGCGAAGCATGGCGGGGTAAAGAAGCCGCCCTTCAATTCATTGTCGCCAACCCCATGACGGCAGCGACGGGCTTCAATCAATCCGGCAAGCTCTCCCATCGTTGTCACGACAACGCCACCAAGCGCCGCCGATACCTCGTCATTGAGTTCGACCGGGGGGAGATCACTCAACAGGCCGCGATCCTTACCTCACTCGCGACAAAGCAGACGCCGCTTCTGCTTGTGGTCTGGTCCGGCAGCAAGTCGCTCCATGGCTGGTTTGATGTGCGGCAGCTATCGGAGTATCAGAAACACCGCTTCTTCCGCCACGCCGTCTTTCTCGGTGCCGATCCCACGCTTTGGGATCCATCAAAACTCGTCCGCATGCCTGGAGGCCGACGAGACAACGGCCACACCCAGCACATCTTCTATTTTGATCCTCAATGACTCAAAACCTTCAAGACCTCTGGAACTCCATCGAAGACCCCGACTTCACCGCCGCAGAGAACCAGATCAATCCGGCACCCAAGCCCTTCACCATTTTATCGGGTGCCGATCTTCGCAATGTCACCGTGCCTCCACGCGTCGACGTGCTGGGCGAAGGTATCATCGCCCTGGGGCAACTCACCACAATCATCGGTCAGGGGGGCAGTGGTAAAAGCCGCGCCGCCATGCAGACGGGGATTTCGCAAATCCTGGGCTGGTCTTTCGCAGGTCTCAAGACACACCCGCAGCCGCTCAAGCATCTTTTTATCGGCACCGAAAACAGTATTCACCGGCAGAAATCCGATTACCTCAAGATGACCGCCGCACTCTCACCCGAGAAGCAGGCCCTGGTCGATGCCCACACCTTCTTTCACATCGTCCGCGAGGTCGATGATGCCTTTATCAATCTCGGCTCCGACGACATTCGCAAGAAGTGGCTCGACACTATTGAAGCCACCAGCCCCGACTGCATTTGGGTGGACCCCTTCGGCGAAGTGAATGCCGGGGATATTAACAAAGACGCCGATGTCCGTCACACCCTCCGGGAGCTGACCAAGGTTTGCCGCCGCTTCAACCAGCAGACCGCCATCATCATTATCCACCACGGCCGCACCGGTCGTCAGAACATCGCTCAGGCGGTGGGCTGGGATAAGGGCAACTTCGCCCTCGGATCCAAGGCTCTCTACTCCGGCGCAAGGTCACAGATCAATATCGCACCCGCCGATCCCGACGACCACTCCCGGATTGTTGTCTCCTGTGGTAAGTCGAACGATGCCAAACCCTTCGACCCCGTGGGGCTCAAGTTGAACGAAGACACCATGCTCTACGACATCGACTCCACCTTCGACCTCAACGCCTGGAAAGACGACGTCGAGGGCAAGCGATCCAATGCCAATTTCTCCATCGCTGAGGTCGCCGAATCGCTCACCGATGGCCCCAAAAAGATTGGTGAAATCCATGCCGATTTGGGAGGCGAAGATGCCGGTTCCAGACGCTCTCTGCAGCGTATTTTGCAGAAGGGCAAAACCGAGGGGTATTTTCGCACCGGAAAAGACGGCTACAAACTCACCAAAAAGGGGGAGGATTTAAAAGCCTAAGCCTCCATGTCCCAACACTCTACAGAATACCCGCGACACTTTTCACGACACGTCGCGCGACATGTCGCAAAAGCCCGTCATGCGACACTGCGACACCTCCCCTTTAGGGGAGTGTCGCTGTCGCGTCCGGGTCGGGGAATCCAAATTTCCACCCTCAAACCTTCCAACTTTCAAACCTTCAACCTTCACACCTGATCATGCTCAAACACGACGACACCCAAATGCTCTCCGTCAAAGAACTCGCCTGGCGACTCAACCGGCACCCGAACTACGTCTACCTCATGCGTAAGGCAGGCTTCAACATGCCCGGCAACCGAACCACCATGGAACACGCCCTTCAGTGGCTCGAAGACAATCCCGATTGGAGAAAGACCCTGCCGCCGCCAAAGCTGCGTGCGGCGAGGAAGGTTTCTCGGAAATCTCCGGGGGCGGGCTCGTAAATTATCGAATAAGCCCATGGCTATGATTTGACTCCGAACCCGATCGTTCGATAGGAGTCCGCCAAACCCTTCGCTCGCTCAGGGGATGGGATGCGCCACCGGGCCTGCTGCACTCGTGCCTCGCGCTCAAAGCTGAATTTCCGGATCGCATTCTTCAACCTCCCCTACCAGCTCGGAGGCCTTCAGATGCAAAACTTTGGCGAGCATAAAAACGGTGTGGAGAGTAGGTTGTCTCAAGCCCCGCTCGAAATAAGAAATTGAGGTAGTGTGCATGTTGGCTTGGAAGGCCAGTTCTTCCTGCGTCAGGCCAGCAGCGTGACGTTTCGCTTTTAATACATTGCCAAATGCCTGCCCAAGTTCCACCCAGACAAATGTATCAAATTTCATCTTGCGCCCGCCACGGACATATGTCTGAGTCAGTTCAAACTATTTTCTTTTCCCAGCTGGCTCTCCAGAATACACGACTTTTCCTCGACCCGGCGACACGCATTCGCTAACATCAGATAAAATCGCGTTGCTATGAAATTCCTTCTCTTCCTGTTTTTGTCCGCTTTCGCCAGCGTAGCGGGTCGCGCAGACACGTTGGCTCGCCTGAGCAACCGATCACTGAGTCGGAAGCCCGGGCGATCATCGAACAGCGAATGGTGGACCAGGCGACGCGCGAAGCCAACCGGAAGGCTGAACTGGAGTCGATGTCGACCGCGGACAGTCGTGTACTGCAAAAGGAGGGGCATCGTGTGACGATCAATCGTGTCGAGCCACCGAAGTTGAAAGCTGCCCCTGCGCCTTTGTCCCTGAACAGCGAAGCTAAGAGGACATGGACGGAAGAGGAATGGGCGGCGATGATCGCCGCGCAGCCGGAGCATCGGTCGATTTCTCTCTCCGTGAAGGTGTTTGGAGAAGAATACTCGAAAATTCTTTGGCGCAAGCCCCGCGACACGGAGGAACGCCGTAAAGAGGCTCCGGAGGAATTCGAGATTTGGACGAACATCAATCTGAACTACCTTCGCCCGATCAGCACGTTCACTGTTGAGCGGGACAATGTGGTCTATGACTACATGGGGTTCACCAGCACGATTACGCGGGAGGCCGAAGCCTGGCGGCGGGCGTATGCCAAAGAGCGCGGGTATGACTACGAATCCCGCTGGCAGACTCCTCCCGTGCGCTTTACTGATGAAACGGCCGAATATGTGGTTGTTGAAGCGGAGGAACGGCAGATCCCGCCGGAACTTTATCAGCAGATGGACGCACTGTTCAGGCACTACCTTGAGAACGAGGAGCGCTTTAAAGCGGAATTTCTCAGAAGTGAAGTCCTTCGGAAGGCTAGGGAAGCCTATTTGAAAGAAAACCCGCCGGAGCCAAAGGACGTGATCATCAACCACTGGCCGATTTCGGAAGGGGGTGCCCGATGAGCCGGACTAAATCGAAGACAGGACTTCTTCTCGGCGGTTTGCTGGCAGTTCAGTCCACTCTCGTCAGCGCAAACCCTACGGCCTCCGATCTGAATCGTGGATTGGGTGTCGAAGTCGATTCGCTCAATGATGTGTCGACGCTTTCCTGGTGGGGAATCAGCGGAGAGACTTATTTTATTCAGGTCACGCCGGACCTGACAGCAGGCTGGGAATACATCGACTACATTTATCCCGGTGCGGACGATGTGCTGGCGCACGGCTTCGCGACGAATACGGACGCTTTTTTCTACCGTCTCAAATACACCGACCAACCGACGAGCGACCCATGGAACGATGACTTCGACGGCGATAACATCGGGAACCAGGATGAGCTCTATCAAGATACCGACCCGTTCGCCTTCGACGACCTGAATGCCAACGGCATCCCCGACGATTGGGAGAGCTTCTGGGACGATCAGTTCGCGGTGTTTCCGAAGCCCATCGAGGCGCAGCTGACCTACGGACAAAGCGCAACCAAGACGCTCTACTTGAACAATCCGGTTTCGCCGGATGCGGATTTCACGGTGACGGTAACGGGCAACGATGCCGAATTCCAAGGCGCATACGCATGGGAGGATTCGATTGCCGGATCTGCATCCTACAACTGGACCGAAATCAGCGCGACCGGCACGCTGCTCCCGCTTGTCTCGGAAATCGACAATGATTCGGAGAAAATCACGCTCACACAGTTTGAGTTTCCGCACTACGGGCGGAAATACAGCGACATCTGGGTTTCCAGTAACGGCTACCTAACGCTCAAAAAAGAATATAACGACTCAAGCAACGAACCGCTACCGGATACTTCGTATCCGGATGGCATGATCGCGGCGTTCTGGGACGACCTGAGAACTTATGACTCTGGCAACGACTCCGGCACGATCTACTATCAGGAATTCGCCGACCGGCTCATCGTGCAATACGAGGCTGTCACGCAGGATGCCAACGCCTTCACCAATACCTTCCAGATCGTCCTTCACGCCGACGGCACCATCGAGTTTTTCTACAAAGAGTTAAACGGAGTCTTGGACACCGTGACAGTCGGGATTCATGACTTCGACCAGACCCAGTCCGTTCAAGTCGCCTACAACGAACTTTACCTTCAGAACCTGCTGGCAGTCCGCTTCACCCAAGGCCCCGCCTACTTCGTGGAAGTTTCGCCGCTCTCCGGCACGGCCACGCAGGGCGGCTTTTCCAGCCTCGCGGTTGATTTTGAGACTTTCGAGCTGGAGCCGGGCACCTATCAGGCCGATATTGAGATCGCCCACACGGGCACCGGAACCACGCCTTGGAACATTCCGGCGATTCTGGAGCTGACCAACCCGCCCTCGCAAATCGAGCTAACCGCTCCGGACGACGGCTACACGATGTGGGGCGACGAAAGCGTCACCTTGAGCGCTATCGCCACCGACGACCATTTCGGGATTGATCGGGTCGAATTCTTCGCTGATGAGGCGAAGCAGGGTGAAGATCTGACGGGTTCCTATTATTCCTACTCCTGGCAACAGCCCACGCCGGGCGTTTACAGCATGACCGCGCGTGCAGTGGACCGGCTGGATACGGTAACGATTTCCGGCCCGATCACCGTCACCGTGCTCGAAGACACGGACCTCGACCGGATGGAAGACGGCTGGGAGACGACCAATTTTCTCGGGCTGCAAGAGGGGCCGCTGGACGATTTTGATCAGGACGGCGCGTCCAACCTTCACGAATACGAGGCCGGAACCGACCCGACCGACGACACCGACACGCCGGAGAATATCCCATCGATCATCGCGTTCACCGACCCGGCCGACGGAGCGACCTACCTCGAAGGCGACGACATCAATTTCTACACCTCATTCAGCGATGCGGATTTCGGAGCCGAGCGCATGGTGTTTTATGCAGACGGTGTCGAGTTTTATACCGACAACAGCGTCTATTCCAACGCTTACGGTTTTTGGGACAACCCCGCCCCCGGCACCTACACCATTACCGCTGTTGCGACGGACCGCTACGGAGCCTCCACTTCGGCGGGCACGCCCATCACGGTGACCGTTCTGGCTGACTCGGATGGCGACCGTATGCCCGATACTTGGGAAAGCGCAGCCTTTGGTGATTTGTCCCAAGCGGCCTCCGAAGACGGCGACGGCGATGGTTTCCCGAACATCATCGAGTATCACCACGGCAGTGACGGAAACGATCTCGCTTCGACCCCCCAGTTCGCCACCGCGCAGAGTGCGAACAGCCCGTTAGCGGATATCGGCGAAGTCCGCTATTACCGCGTCGACGGTGTTTCCAATACCTCTTTTGAGAAGAGCAGCATTCAGACTGCGATCAACGCTGCGGACGACTTTGATATTATCGAGGTGCTGCCCAATGCTGAACCGGCGGATTCGGGAATTTATCGAGAAGCGCTGAGCATATCGGATCGTATTTATCTCTTCGGTTCGTCGGGTGCCCGTTCGACAAGCGTTGACGTTGGTGGGCTGAATACCCGCGCCCTGTATGTGAGCGACGAGGCCGTCATCTCCGGGTTGACTTTCCGGGGCGCCGACCCCGCTTCATCTTATTATGATGGCGGCGGGCTCTACGTCAGCGCGTCGGGCGATTTCGACCGACCGCGCTTCATCGGTTGTCGCTTCCTTGATCACACGGTCGGCGACAAGGGAGGAGCGATTTACGTCAGCAACGGTAGCCCAACGTTTATTTCCTGCACCATCGCCGGAAACGAGGCCAATTTCGGCGGCGCGATCTACAACACCTCGACTTTCAACACGGTTACGCTGGTCAATACCTTGCTTTGGAATCCAGACGCCCCCGAGGAAACCGCCGGGCAGCCCACAAGCATTGTCTGGGATCACAGCCTGAGCCGCGACAGCACGAGCGGCAACATCCTGATTGATGGAGTCGACCAGCTCACCGCCGATCCGGGGCTGGGCTACGACTATTCACTCGTCGCCGCATCCCCGGCCCGCGATACGGGAACGACCGCTCTGCACCCGGCACTCGACCTAGACGGCGAGGCTCTGACCGACGGCCTCAAGGACATCGGTGGGGACGAATTCAACGATGCGGACGCGGACGGACTGCCCGATTGGGTCGAAGCACTCGGTGCGACGGATGCCGCTACCGATTCCGACGGCGATACGCTGAACAATCTGGCCGAGTATGAAACGCATTGGACGAACCCGAACGACGCCGATACCGACAACGACCAGCTCGACGATGGAGCCGAGCTCGCCGCCGGAACCGATGCCCTCAACCCGGATACGGACGGCGATACCCTGCCGGACGGCTGGGAGGTCAACTACGGCCTCGATCCGCTCGACGGCACTACCGCCGACAGTGATCCCGACGGTGACACGCTGCTCACTTCCGAGGAATTTGAACTCGGCACCAACCCATCCTCCGACGACACCGATGGCGACGGTCTGA